>Ga0316204_10000179_pt1 | contig 263728 bp, 251 predicted proteins | sample 6monrhotite_MG_2_FD_205661 | JGI IMG/M metagenome (GOLD analysis project Ga0316204, IMG submission 205661) | Microbial mat bacterial communities from mineral coupon in-situ incubated in ocean water Damariscotta River, Maine, United States -... | ecosystem: Environmental > Aquatic > Marine >... | reverse complement strand
GCCGCGCATCGGGCTGTGGTACCAGCAACAAAATGCTCCATCAATCGGTGTTGTTTTATTCTACTTAATCGACTCTTCCGCATGTACATTAGATAACATTTCCTTAGTTATCTGGTACAGCCCCTAAATATCTTCTTCAGAAAGATTAGAAGTTCATTCTGGCTTTAATGTCCCATTTGCGTGGCTCATTAACAAAACCTGTCAGATTGATGAAATCAATGCCGCCTGTCCGTGACAGGCTATTGGTGATGTTACGGACATAAGCCGCCACTTGCCATTCATTATCGCCGCCGCCAACAGCAACTACTAGCTCAACCGCGTTAAACCGGCCATAAGAGGCGCGAACATAACCTCCGGTTTCTTGGGCTGGCTTGCGGGATTCCAGTTTGATAATTCTGGCGCCTTTTAAGGTGGGGTTTTCCATAATCACTGGGCATAATCACTGGGCATAAATAACTGGGTATAAATATAGTGGATTGCCCTTTTTGTGACATAGGTGTAATGAAGGATGATAAATTTTCGGATGATTTCATAGTATATAATCATAGTATATAGAATGGGTTACGCACATGATATTGCCAACGGTTAGGTTATTTTTGTTGGGGGGCACCATCACTATGAAAAAAGCCACCAAGAAAAACACCCCTTTAACGTCATCTGGCTCACCGTTATCTGGCGTCGTACCCACTGTGAATGCGGATGATTTATGCCGAGAAGTGCCGGGAATCGAACGGGTGGCAAGGCTTGTTACCCGAACTGACCATATGATTGCGAGCGGTAATTTGAACTTTCAGCATGCCTTTGATTTGGCGGCTGAGATACAAGAGGCCGCACAAACCGGTGCAACAGATGGCTTTGTCATCGTTCAGGGTACCGATACGTTAGAGGAAATGGCATTTTTACTGGATTGCCTTTTGGATATAAGGCAACCCGTCGTAGTCACAGGAGCCATGCGCAGCCCTGCGGAATTGAGCGCCGATGGTCCGGCGAATATTATGGCCGCCGTCACATGCGCGGCAAGAAAAACCATTGGCGCTGCCGGGGTTGTTGTTGTCATGAATGATGAAATTCATAGCGCCCGTTTTGTCACCAAGGCACATACAGGAAGCGTTGGAGCCTTTCAGTCGCCCAATATAGGTCCAATTGGTCGATTGGTTGAGGGTTATCCGCATCTATTTTCTGTTCCGGTTCAAGGCCCTAAAATCGCCGTACCGAGCGAGGCGAATATGCTTAAAGTTGCCCTGATTAAAGTGGCCTTTGGTGATGATGGTTTTCTGCTTAATATATTGGAAAATTCAGCCTGTCAGGGTTTGGTCATTGAAGCTTTTGGCGCGGGTCATATACCAGAATCTTATCTGGAGGCGTTGGATAAGATGGCGGGTAAAATTCCGGTGATCTTGAGTAGCCGTACTGGCGCAGGGCAAATATATCAAAAAACTTATGGTTTTAAAGGCGCGGAAATGGACCTGATCAAACGGGGCCTTATTCCATCAGGTATTTATAATGGACTTCAGTCACGCCTTTTACTGATACTGCTTTTGATGTCAGGGGCGGATCATGATGAAATTGCAACAACCTTCGCTATGTCGCCTAAATCATAATGAAACTTGCGATGGCATAAAGAATTAAGGTAATTCCGCCAGCGGTTAAGGCATAGGGCAGCTGTGTTCTGACATGTTCCAAAAGATCACAGCCGCTGGCAATGGCGGATACCGCCGTGGTATCAGAAATGGGCGAGCAATGGTCGCCAAATATGCCGCCGCCTAATATGGCCGAAAGCACCAATGACGGCGGCAGGCCCAATGTGTGAATAAGCGGTACTCCCAAAGGAATGAGAATGGCAAAAGTGCCCCATGAGGTCCCGGTGGTGAAAGATATCACGGCCCCGGCCAGAAACAACATGGGCACCACAAGAACAAGCGGCAGATAATCCCCGACCAGGCCAGCGATATAGAGGCCGGTGCCCAATTGCTTCAGACTTGCGCCGAGGGCCAGTGAAAATAAGACGATCGTGACGAGCGGGAGAAGTTCTCCCATCCCTTTAAAACCGATTTTTACCAATTGTATGTGACTAAATTTCCGGCTTATGAGCATCATGATATAAGCCAGGAGGCAGGCAAGGGCGGTGGCATAAAGTACGGACTTTGAGCCATTGCCCCGGGTCAAATCTCCGCCGCCGGTCCAAAACATGCAAGTAATCATACCAACTATCATGGTCAAAAGCGGCAAAATCATAAAACTGGCCCTTGTCGGGGTATCGTTGTCGTTATGATCGTTGTCATGGCCGTCGTTATGACCATCGTTATGACCATCGTTATGACCTGTGGCCATACTTTCGGCCCGCGCTTCTCTTGTCTTCATTGGGCCATGAACGCGGGTGGTGAATGTTGTGTAAAATACGAGGGCTAATGTCACCAGAGCGTAAAAATTAAGCGGCACCGTGCCCCATAATATCTGGGCGGCCGATTGCTCAAATTCATAGCCATTGAGCAGGGCCAGAAGATATGCGCCCCAGGCGTTCAGCAGGATCAATATGCAAATAGGGGCACTGGTACTGTCGATGATATAGGCCAGCCGCGCGCGGCTCATACCATATTTATCAAATAAGCCGCGCGCCAATATACCGGATGTGAGCAAGCTCAGATTAGATTCAATAAAGACAGCAACGCCGGTCAAACTGGTCAACATTCCGACCGATCGTTTGCCCCTGGCCAGGCCACTGCCAACCAGCAGTTCCACCGTGGCCCCCGCGCCGCCGGATGTCCGGATATAGGCCAGTAGCGCCCCGATCATCAGGCTGAACATTAATATCCGGCTGTTTCCCGCATTGGAAAAAACGTGAATGATCTGCTCCAGGCTTGCCATAAAACCACTTAACGGCGCTATAATACCGGGGTCGGTCAGCTGTAAGAATTCTGAAGTGAATAGGGCCAGAAATAAGGCCAGAATGACTTCTTTACGCCATAACACCACAATAAGGGCCACAAGCGGCGGTAAAATTGTCAGTGCATCCGATATATTGGCCATGAAGATTGTCCCTAATATTTTTGTTCTTGATGATGCCTGTACTTTATGGGTGATTTGAGAACCTTGCAAGGGTGCCCTTAAAGTTATAGTCTCAAAGTGGCTATGTTCTTCCATTCAGGCTAACGGGGAATAAATGACCGAAAATAACGGATTAGATGATAATATCACCTTTCGCACAGATGGCCTGACCAAGGATTATGTCACAGGCGAAACGATCGTGCAGGCCTTACGCGGGGTTTCCCTCGAAATTCCCAAAGGTGATATGGTCGTCTTGCTTGGCCCGTCCGGCAGCGGCAAGTCAACTTTTCTTAATATCATTGGCGGTTTGGACAATCCGACATCGGGCGAGGTTTTTTTTAAGAAAGACAGGCTATCCGATTATTCAGAACAGCAATTGACTTTGTTTCGCCGTCATAATGTGGGATTTGTCTTTCAGTCCTATAATCTGGTGCCCAGCTTAACGGCCTTGGAGAATGTGGCGCTTGTGACGGATATCTCTCTTAACCCAATTTCGCCGATGGAAGCTATGGAAGCGGTCAATCTTGGCGATCGGGCGCAGCATTTTCCTTCTCAATTATCGGGCGGCGAGCAGCAAAGAGTGGCCATTGCCCGGGCCCTTGCCAAACGGCCGGAGGTGTTGCTTTGCGATGAACCCACCGGCGCATTGGACAGTGAGACGGGTATTGTGGTGCTCAAAGCACTGCAGCGGGTCAATAAAGACTATGGCACAACCACCATCATCATCACTCATAATGCGGCCATCGCCGATATGGCTGACCGCGTAATATTTTTTGGTGATGGACAGGTGACTAATGTGAAGGTCAATGAAACCCCCTGCCCGCCAGAGGAGATCAGCTGGTAAAATGCCCATGATCATTGAAGCCCTTAATCGAAAACTGCTCCGTGACCTATGGAATATCAAGGGACAGATGCTCGCGATTATGATGGTGATGGCCTGCGGCATTACCACGTTTATCATGTCATTTGGGGTGGTGGATTCCTTGAAATTGAGCCGAGATGTTTATTATGACCGCTATCAGTTTGCCGATGTCTTTGCTCAGTTGAAACGGGCGCCTGAGAGCGTTCGGCAGCAGGTGCTGGAAATTCCCGGGGTATCGGCGGTGGAGGTGCGGGTGACTTTTGGGGTCACGGTACAGGTGGACGGCATGATTGAGCCCGCCTCAGGTAAGCTTATTTCCCTTCCCGATGGCCGAAAACCATTATTGAATAATCTTTATTTGCGCAGTGGCCGCATGCTGTTACCCGATGAAGCCGATGCAATTTTAAGTAGCGAAGCCTTCGCCAATGCCCATGGCTTTACCCTTGGGGATCGGGTTAGTATGGTGATCAATGGTCATAAAAGGTCGTTTAAAATTGTCGGCATTGTGCTGTCGCCGGAATATGTTTATTCTTTGGGTCCGGGCGCGATGTTCCCTGATGATAAGCGCTTTGGGGTTTTCTGGATGAGCCAGCGGGCATTGGAAGCTGCCGTGGATATGGACGGGGCTTTTAATGATGTGGCCATCAGAATGGACCGGGGCGGCAATGTGGAGAATATCAAACAAGACCTGGATATTGTCCTGAAACCTTATGGTGGATTAATTTCCTATGCTCGAAAAGACCAAATCTCCCATTGGTTTGTGCAAAATGATTTAGATCAGCTGAGGGTGATGGGCCTTTTTGCACCGGCGATTTTTCTTGGTGTGGCAGCTTTCCTGATCAATGTGGTCATGACCCGCCAAGTGGCGACCCAGCGCGTTCAGATTGGCATGTTAAAGGCGGTGGGCTATACCAATCTTGAAATTTCATCGCATTATCTCAAAATGGTTTTGGTTTTGGTTGTTGTTGGCAGTCTTTTTGGTATCGCTGGCGGTATATGGCTCGGTGCGGGTATGACCAATATGTATGCCCAGTTTTTTCATTTCCCCATATTGCGTTTTTCCTTTTCTGCGGAAGTGATGATTTTTGCGGTTTTATTCTGTAGCATTTCAGCCGTGATTGGCACTTTGATTGCCATTGGTCAAGCCGCGAATTTGCCGCCTGCAGAAGCCATGAGGCCGGCAAATCCCATCCAGTTTCGCCGAACGTTATTGGAAAGAATGGGGCTGGAAAAATATTTCTCTCACCTGACCCGTATTGTCATCCGTCATGTGGAACGTCGTCCGGTACGGGCGTTATTTTCCACTTTGGGCATCGGGCTTTCCATGTCGATTTTGATATTTGCATTTTTTATGGAAGATTCGATCAATTATATGCTGGAGGTCCAGTTTGATATGGCACAGAGGCAGGATATCAGCATTGGATTTGTGGAGCCGCGCGCCATAAGTGCCTTGGAAGAAATCCGCCTGATGCCGGGCGTGCTCAAGGTTGAGCCATTGCGCAGCGTTGCCGTATTTCTCAAATCAGCGCATCATTCAAAACGATCCTCTATTATGGGGATAAGGCCAAAACCAGACCTGAACCGCATTCTGGATCAGGATTTGAGGGCAGCAGAGGTGCCGCCGCAGGGCCTGGCACTCTCTTCAAAATTGGCCGAGGTTCTCGATGTGAAAAAAGGGGAGGTGATCACCGTAGAAGTGTTGGAAGATCGGCGGCCCATTTTACACATAAGAGTGGCCGAAATCGTCGAGGAATTCATCGGCCTCAGCGCTTTTATGGATATGGACCAATTGAACCGCGCCTTAAATGAGGGCACCGTGATTACGGGCGCCGCGCTGATGGTGGATCCCTTGTGGAATGGTCCATTATATCAGAAGATAAAAGAAATTCCGGCCATAGCCAGCATGACTATTCTGCAAAAAGCGCGGGAAATATTTAAAGAGCTGATGGGCGAAAATATTCTGAAAATGGTGGCGATAAATATTATTTTTGCCAGCCTGATATCTTTTGGGGTGATTTATAATACCGCGCGGATTGCCTTGTCAGAACGGGGGCGGGAACTGGCTTCGCTCAGGGTTCTGGGCCTGACCAAGGGGGAAGTTGCCTATATATTATTCGGGGAAATGACGGTGATTATCCTGATGGCCATTCCGGTGGGCTTGTATATTGGTTATCTTATGGTTCTGGGGATGGCGCAAAGTATGGATACGGAGTTATTCCGCGTTCCGGTTATCGTTGAAGAGTCCACATATGGTCTATCGGTGATCATTGTTGTTGTCAGCTCGGCGCTGTCTTTTTATCTTGTCTGGCGGCAGGTGGAAAATATTGATTTGGTAAGTGCCCAAAAAGGGGTTGAATGATGGTTATTAAGAAAATTAAATTATTTGTGAAATTCGGCATAGGGGCCTTATTGTTGTCCCTGCTGGTTTATGCGTTCATTCCCGCGCCTGAAAAAGTTGATTTGCAAGATGTCCTGCGCGGGGATGTGAGGGTAACGCTGGCCGGTGAAGGCAAGACGCGCATCCGGGATATTTACGTGGTTTCGGCCCCCATCAAGGGCCGGGTGATGCGCATTGAAAGTGAACCGGGTGATAACGTTAAGGCCGGAGAAACGATTATTGCCAATATGGCACCCGCGGATCCAGGCTTTTTGGATAAACGCAGTGAAACCCAGGCACAGGCCGATGTACAGGGGGCCGTGGCTGCCAAGGGTCTGGCCGCTTCAAAAGTAGATCGGGCGCGGGCGGAACTTGATTTCGCCGGTGCTGAATATAAACGATCAGAAGCGTTGTTCAAGAAGGGTAATGTTTCCATCTCCCGGTTGGAACAGGCCGAGCTGATGCTTAAAATGCGTAAGGCCGAAGTGGCCACCGCGCGGGCTGACCTGAAAGTAATGGAAAGCCGGCTGGCGGCAGCTCAGGCACATTTGATGCAGCCCGGGCAAAGAACAGATGACATTCAAGACCGCTGTCAGGTTTGCGTTTATGCGCCGGTGAACGGAAAGATATTACGCATTCTTCATGAAAGCGAAGGCGTGGTTTCCGTTGGCACCCCTCTGGTCGAGGTGGGCAATCCGCAAGATCTGGAAATTGTCATTGAAATGCTCTCACGTGATGCGGTCAGGGTACGCCCCGGAGATATTGCCCTGATCAAACGGTGGGGCGGTACAGAAGATATTCGCGCGCAGGTTCGTATGGTGGAACCTAGTGGCTATACTAAAATTTCAGCCCTTGGGGTGGAAGAGCAGCGGGTGAATGTGATTCTGGACTTTATCGATCCTGTGGAAAAATGGTATATGCTGGGCAATGCCTTTCGGGTTGAGGCCGCAATCATTGTCGATGCGGCAACGGATGTTCTTTATGTCCCCATCAGCGCCTTGTTCCGTCATAATGAAACTTGGACGACTTTTGTGGTTCGCGGCGGCTATGCCGAACTTCAGCCTGTAACCGTGGGCCGGAAGAATGATCGGGATGCGGAGATATTGGGCGGCCTCGGGGAAGGGGATAAAGTGATTATCCATCCGGGCAATAATGTGGCAGATCGTATAAGGGTTGTTGAGCGGGACTAGGAGTCTCTTTATTATTCCGTTTTTCGGTAATGAGCGCGGCGTCTTTGCCGGGCCGTTTATCTCTTTTCCGATGGGCGCAGAAATGTCCATAATGATCGGGACGGCGTCATTCTTTCATCCGTATAAGAGATTAGATTGCGCTTTTTATCTTACTGGGATATCTATTAAGTCATATGACATAAACAGAATATGGCGGCGTAAACAGAATATGGAAAAAGCAACATTTGCAGCAGGCTGCTTTTGGGGGGTTCAGCTTGATTTTGATAAGCTGGATGGTGTCAGTTCTACGGTCGTTGGGTATATTGGCGGGCATACAGAAAACCCGACTTATGAGGCGATATGCGGGGGTCAGACCAACCATGCAGAGGCCGTAGAGGTCTCTTTTGATCCCGAAAAGATTTCTTTTGAATACTTGCTTGATATATTTTGGCAATTGCACAATCCGACAACGCTGAACCAGCAGGGCCCGGATTTTGGCAGTCAATATCGTTCGGCTATATTTTACCATTCCGGGGAACAGAAGCTGGCCGCAGAAGCTTCGCGGGAGAAATGTGAGGCCAGTAATTTATGGCCTGATCCCATCGTAACGGAAATAGTCAAAGCCAGTCAATTCTGGAAAGCGGAAGATTATCACCAGAAATATCTGGAAAAGAGAAACATCAAGATCTCATGTCATTAGGGAATTTTCACATATAATCAAGTTGAGAAAACGAATCAAACATATAGTGAACCGTAAAATCAGGCCATCTTTGAAAAGAGGGCATTGCCGTATTTTTTATGGTCATAAAACAGGGCATGGGAACAGGTATAAACATGGGATATTATAAATGACGAAGAGCCGTAAAATTGGCATGATTCTGGGCCTGCTGTTTTTGGGAATTTCCATATTTGTCTCAGCCCCGGCCGGTATGAGCAACATGGCCTGGCACACATCGGGTATTGCCCTGCTGCTCGCGGCATGGTGGGCGACAGAGGTACTGCCAATACCGATCACATCCTTGCTGCCGTTGTTATTATTTCCCGCCTTCGGGGTTATGAGTATGGCCGAATCTGCAGTGTCCTATGCCCACCCTATTATCTTCTTGTTGTTGGGCGGGTTTATCATTGCCACGGCTTTGGCGCGCTGGAATCTGCATCGCCGCATGGCGCTTAATATTCTGGTGCGGGTCGGTGATAATCCCTCGGCGATCATTGCTGGTTTTATGATTGCCACGGCTACCCTGTCCATGTGGATCAGCAATACGGCCAGCACGATTATGATGCTTCCGATTGCGCTTTCTCTGGCCAGTGAAATAGTGAGAGATCAGCGCAAAGAACATCAGGGCTTTATCCTGTGTCTTGTGCTTGGCATTGCCTATGCCGCCAGTATCGGGGGACTTGGCACCCCCATTGGGACGCCGCCAAATCTTTTTGTGGTCGGTTTTATGCGCGAAGCTTATGGAGTCGAGATCAGTTTTCTCACATGGATGATGTTTGGGATACCGGCCGTCATCGTCATGGTCCCTGTTGCGTGGTTTGTGCTGACCAAATGGGCTTATTCGTTTAACCTTTCCGATGCGCCGATAGCGCAAAGCCTTTTACATCAAGAATTACAGGACATGGGGCCTATATCGACGCCTGAAAAGAGGGTGGCCCTCGTTTTTCTTGGCGTGGCGGCCTGCTGGATTTTTCGTGTTCCGGTTCAGGAAAATTTTAAAATTATGCTGTGGCTCAATGATGCCGTGATTGCCGTTGGTGGGGCGACAGTGCTGTTTATGATACCCTCAGGCTGCAAGATAGAAAAAGCAACGGCCCTGCTTGATTGGGAGAGCGCGAACAAAATCCCCTGGGGGGTCTTGTTGTTGTTTGGCGGCGGGCTTAGTCTGGCCATCGGGGTGAAGGTATCAGGCCTTGCCGTATGGCTTGGCACGGCTTTGTCTGTGCTTGGCACAATGCCGTTGATTTTGATCGTATTATCTTTGGTGGCTTTGGTGATTTTCATGACCGAATTAACCAGTAATACCGCAACGGTGGCGACATTATTGCCAGTGCTTGGGGCCTTGGCCGCAACGACGGATATTGATCCCATGATGTTGTTCGCGCCGGCAGCTCTGGCGGCAAGCTGTGCCTTCATGTTGCCTGTGGCGACCGCGCCCAATGCGGTGATCTATTCGAGCGGCAAGGTCACTATTCCGCAAATGGCTACGGCCGGTTTCCGGCTTAATCTGGTGGCAATCGTTGTGGTGACAGCACTGTCTTATGGTTTGGTCCCGGTCATATTTGGTTAGGCCGGACATCAGTTTTTAGTGGACTTTTCTTAAAATCGGCCCATATATGGCAATATGACGATGAAAATGAAAAATACCCTGTGTAATTCTGGGGGTAATTCTGGCCGCGATTTTGGCCGTGATTTCCGCAAGATGCATGGGCTGGGCAATGATTTTGTGATATTTGATGGCCGGTCGGATCGGCTTGATCTGACGGCGGATCAGGCACGTCATATTGCGGACCGGAACCGGGGTATTGGCTGCGACCAGATCATCACTTTATTACCGAGCACAAAGGCCAATGCCTTTATGCGGATACAGAATGCGGATGGCAGCGAGGTGAGTGCCTGCGGGAATGCAACCCGCTGTATCGGGGATATCCTGCTGACCGAAGGCAATCTCCTAAAAGTTACGATTGAAACGGGCGCCGGCATATTGACCGCGGTTCGGGCCGGTGACTTGATTACGGTTGATATGGGCATACCGCTGCGCAGGTGGCATGAAATTCCTTTGGCCCAGAATTTGGCCCAGAATTTATCCCAGAATCAGGCCCAGAATCAGGTTCAGAATCAGGATACGGCGAATCTGGATTTGACGGTGGGGCCGCTTAGTCATCCGGTTGCCGTGAATATGGGTAATCCGCATGTGGTCTTTTTTGTGGATGATGTTGAGGCAATTCTTCTGGATGAATTTGGCCCCAAAATAGAAAATCACGCGTTATTCCCCGAGCGCGTGAACGTCAGCATTGTCGAAGATCGCGGCAATGGCCATTTGCGGCAACGGGTATGGGAACGGGGCGCGGGCATTACGGCGGCCTGCGGATCAGCGGCTTGTGCCGGAATCGTTGCGGCATCGTTACGAGGTTTAGCGCACCGCAGTGCGTCCATTGAAATGGACGGCGGCATTCTTCACATGATATGGGATGATGCGGATCATGTTCAAATGTCCGGTGGGGTGACCTATGTCTATGACGGTCAGATAGACCTGGATCAAATGTCATGACCGCTAACGCGTCTGATAAAGCGGAGGTTGTCACATTTGGCTGCCGGCTCAATAGTTATGAATCCGAAGTGATGAAAAAACATGCGGCGCAAGCGGGTCTTAATAATACGGTGATTTTTAACACTTGCGCTGTGACCGCTGAGGCAACACGCCAGGCCCGGCAAGCCATTCGTCGCACCCGAAAAGAAAAGCCCGGCATTAAGATCATTGTCACGGGCTGCGCCGCGCAAGTGAATCCTGATGAATTTATTGCCATGGATGAGGTGGACCAGGTCATGGGCAATGAAGAAAAACTTCATGCTGAAAACTATGATAATTTAGGGCATGATTTTGGTCTGGAGAAATCTGAAAAACTGTTGATCAATGATATTATGGCGGTACGTGAAACGGCCAATCATTTGATTGAGGGTTACGCAGAGCGTACCCGTGCTTTTGTTCAAGTCCAGAACGGCTGCGATCATCGCTGCACATTTTGTATCATTCCTTATGGACGGGGAAATAGCCGGTCGGTTCCTGTGGGCAATGTAATTTCGCAAGTGAAACAATTGGTTAACAATGGGTATCAGGAAGTCATTATCACCGGCGTTGATATTACATCTTATGGCCCGGACCTTCCCGGAAAACCTAGTCTTGGAACTCTTTGTCAAAAAATTTTAAAGCTTGTTCCGGACCTGAAACGTCTTCGCCTGAGTTCCATAGATTCCATTGAGGCAGATGAGGCATTATTTCAGGTTATTACGGAAGAGGAACGAATGATGCCTCATTTGCATCTCAGTTTGCAGTCGGGTGATGATATGATCTTGAAGCGTATGAAGCGCCGTCATTCCCGGCAGGATAGTATTGATTTTTTCAACCGCGTGCGTGCGGCGCGTCCTGACGTGGTTTTCGGGGCTGATATTATCGCGGGTTTTCCGACAGAAACCGAAGAGATGTTTCAAAATAGTCTGAAATTGATCGAAGAATGTGACCTGACTTATTTACATGTTTTCCCCTATAGTGCCCGCGAAGGTACGCCTGCCGCGAAAATGCCGCAGGCAGGCAAACAAATAGGCAAAGAACGTGCGGCTCGCCTTCGCGCCCTCGGGGATCAGCAGTTTGACCGTTATATGACATCGCAAATGGGCAGAAGTGTGTCAATTCTTGTGGAAAAATATGCCGCAGCGGATAAGTCGGTGATCGGTCATACTGAATATTTTGCACCGGCCAAAATAATGGGGCTCTGTTCACTGGATAATTTAAAGCCAGGATATATTGCCAAGGCCCGGGTAACGGGCTATGAAAACGGCATTCTTATTACGGAACTTGATCATTAATGACTGAAGAAACCAAGGGCAAGAAAAAAGGCTGGTTTAGCCGCTTAAAAGACGGGCTGAAACGTAGTAGTTCAGCCATTAGCGGCGGTATTGGGGACATCTTTGTTAAAAAAAAGCTGGACGCGGCCACCATGGCGGAACTGGAAGATCTTCTGATCATGTCCGACCTTGGGCTGACGGTCAGCCGCGCTGTTTGTGATCGCCTGTCAAAGAATCGTTTTGACAGGGAAATAGCCCCTGAAGAGGTCCAATCGGCCTTAGCCAGCGAAGTGGCAAAAATATTGCGCCCTGTGGCCATGCCCTTACAGATTAGCGGCGAGAACAAGCCCCATATTATCCTGATGGTTGGTGTGAACGGGTCGGGCAAGACCACAACCATCGGTAAATTGGCCAAAAAATTTCAGAATGAAGGCAAATCGGTGATGCTGGCCGCGGGGGATACTTTCCGCGCGGCGGCTATCGAACAATTACAAGTCTGGGGCGATCGAAACAGGGTATCTGTCGTTTCCGGCAAGGTCGGCTCAGATGCCGCAGGCCTTGCCTATGATGCCATTCAGCAGGCGCGGGCGGAAAATGCCGATATTTTGATGATTGATACCGCAGGACGGCTGCAAAATAAAAGCCATTTGATGGAAGAGCTTGCCAAAATTATTCGGGTGATTAAAAAGCAGGATGCCTCTGCCCCTCATTCAACTTTACTGGTGCTTGATGCCACCACGGGACAGAATGCGGTTATGCAGGCAAAGGTCTTTCAGGAAGCTGCAAAGGTTTCGGGGCTGATCATGACCAAGCTGGACGGGACGGCCAAAGGCGGCGTACTTGTGGCCATTGCCGAAAAATTTGACCTGCCGATCCATGCTATCGGGGTCGGCGAATCCATTGAGGATCTGCAATCTTTTGATGCGGATGTTTTTTCAAAAATGTTAGTAGGAATTGAAACATGAGCGATAGTAAAAAACAATTGTTAAAGATTCTCATCGAAATATTTCCGCTTGTGATGTTTCTTTATGCCTATGATGCCAAGGATTGGGAATCGGTATATTTGGCCACGGCGGTTTTTATGGGCGCAATGCTTGTTTCCATGGTTGCATCAAAACTGGTGTTTAAGAAAATTGGCCTGATTTTATGGGTTTCCGGTTTCTTTGTAGGGATATTGGGGGGATTGACCTTATATTTTCGTGATCCCATGTTTATCAAGATGAAACCAACTATTTTCAATGGGCTATTGGCCATAACCTTGCTCGGCGGCGTGTATTTTAAAAAATATTTTCTGAAGAATGTATTTGAGGCAGGCTTTCCACCAATGCCGGATGAGGTATGGAAGATACTTTCCTTCCGTTTTGGTCTGTTTTATATCTTCAATGCGGGGCTTAATGAATTTATTCACCGGAATTTTTCTTTTGAAACATGGCTTGAAACCAAGATTTGGATTGGCATGCCTTTAGGCATTCTTTTTATGATGGCGCAAATGCCCATGTTGATGAAATATATGGATGTTGAGGACAAAAAGCCTGAAGATTAAAGCCTGAAGATTAAACCCTGATGTCGACGATTTGCCCTGGGCGTGTGTCTATGGGCTGACTGCTGCCGCCGAGATTTTCGCGCAGGTTAAGGTTGACCCCCTGATCTTGATTCTCGGCATTCTCTGCGGAGAATTCAGATTTTAATTTTTCAATTTTATCCGCTTTCAAGCGGTCCTGAAGTTTTTTCAGGGCATCCCGGTTGGCATCTATTCTGGTTTGGCGGTCAGATTCCTGGGCAACTTTAGCCGTTTGTTCCGCCGTCGATTTATCGTCTTTTTGTTTAAGCTGCTGCTGATCCTGCAGCGCCTGCTGCTGTTGGCGCTGATTGGGGTCAATCAAGCCGTTGAGGGAAGCCAGTAATTGTGAATTTGATGTAATATTCATTGCAAGCCCGAGTTTAGTTCGTAATATTTAAGAGATTACTAATATAGTAAAAATTACACCCGGTCATTCTGAAGGGAAGAGGTTACTTTTCTGCAACCATTGAAACAGAAGGTATTTTACGCCTATTTTAACAGAATTTCCAGTTGTTTTTTTATCTCTGGTTTTAATGTGTCCGGCGCGTATTTTTCGGCTTGTTTCAAGGACTTAAGGGCATTCGAACGCTGGCCGAGCATCATATAGGCTTTGGCCAGCCGGAACCAGCCTTCTATATTTTCGGGATTATCACGCATCTTTTGGGCGAGTCGCGCGACCATATTATTGATCATGGCCTCTTGTTCTTCGGCGGACATTTCGGCGATGGCTTTGCGACTTTCTGCGCTTAATGGGGGGGCAACAGGTGCCGAATTTGTAAGGGGCAGCCCCAGGTCATTCTGCGCTTGCCCTATCCAATGCTGTACAGACCCGCGCCACGGCGCGTCCATGGGGCTATCGGTTATCAAGGCCCGCCAATTTGCCAGCGCCTGCCCTACATTACCGGCCTGATATTCTGCCAGGGCCATATAATGCCGAACGCCGGGGTTGTCCGGCTGCATTTTTCGGGCGCGCTCAAGGGCGAGGCGTGCTGCCGGGCTTACCCTGCCATTACTTAACATAATCAGGCTTTCACTAAAAACCACAGCGGCTTCTATATTGTTCGGGTCGTGTTCAAACCAATGCTGAAATGCCTCTGCTGCGCTGGCTTTGTCCTGAAGTTCTGTATGTAATTGGCCTTTGGCGCGCCAGGCCTCGACATCATCGGGATTCTCTATCAAATGGGCCTGAATTTTGGCCAGCTCTGCAACCATGTCGGGGGCGGCGCTGTTTTCATTTGTTTTTTGCGCTGTGGAATGAGCCTGATTCTCAAGGGCAAAGTCCGGCATGCCCGGCGTACCAATATTCTGGTAAAATGCCGTAGAGCCGAATAGAACAAGCAAGATTACGGTCATAAGAAATCGTGATGACACCTCATTTTTTTCAGGATCAGAATGTTCTGTTTCAGAAGAAATTCTTAATAGCCGGCGTTCAATTTCAAGCCGGGCTGCGGTGACTTCAGCCGCGCTCAGGACACCATTATCAAGGTCAGACTGTAGCTCTGCAAGCTGCGCTTTATATACGGCGATATTTTTGGTTACAGGCGTGGCAGGGGCAGTGTTTCTTTGATACCGGTATAAAGGCACCAGCATGATGGCAAGCGTCAGGATAAATAATATACAGAGTACCAGCCAGACCATTATTCGGTATTACCTTTCATTATCTTTTTAAGATGCCGTTCTTCTGTCGCGCTCAAGGGGTCCGGCACCTGTTGCGGTAGTTTTTGCCGGGCGGCGCGAAAGACCAGAAAACCGCCCATCAACAACAGGGCCACTGGCCCGAGCCAAAGAATCGCCGTGGCAGAATTGAAGGGTGGTTTTAAGAGCACCCAGTCACCGTAGCGGGCGGTCATAAATGTAAAAATTTCCGCATCTGTTTCGCCGGCGAGAATCTGTTCCCTGACAATGGCCCGAAGATCCTGGGCCAATTCCGCATCGGATTCAACAATGGATTGATTTTGACAGACAAGGCAGCGCAATTGTTTCATAATATGCTGCGCCCTGGCTTCCTGTTCTGCGTTCTGAAGCCGGTCTTTATCGACGCCAATGGCCGCAGAATTTGAACTCAGCAACATAAAAAAAATCGACATTAATAGAAATTTCATGACGCCCCCTCCTGTTGTAATCCCTTGATAATGGGCAGAATTAGGTCATCCATCTGCATCTGATGGATTGGGCCAATATGCTGATATCGGATAATGCCATTGCGAATGATGAAGGTTTCCGGTGTGCCGGTAACCCCCCAGTCAATAGCGACCCGCCCCTTAAGGTCTGTGCCGATCTTATCATAGGGGTTGCCGAGGCTTTTTAGAAAACTAAGGCTGTTCTTGGGGCGGTCTTTATAGGCTATGCCATGCAGCTTTATGCCTTGAATCTTGCTCAGATATACCAGTGCGGGATGCTCGATATGGCAGGGGCCGCACCATGATGCAAAAAAATTGACGATGACAATATTGTTCTTATCCATCAAATCTGTTGTGCGCAGCCCGATACCGGCCCCTTGCAGCGGCGGCAGGGAGAATTCCGGCACAGGCTTATCAATCAGGGCCGATGGAATTTCGCCCGGCTTCAGGCTTAAGCCAATGATAAAGGCAATGAAAATACCCGCAAAGATAAACAGCGGCAGAAATCTTTTAAGGGGCATGCTTCACCTTTCCGGATGTTTTTTGTCCTTGCGGTAAGCCAATGCGGTAGCGCCGATCACTTAAAGAGATCACCCCCCCCAGAACCACAATGACAGTACCAATCCATAACCAGACCTGCATAGGTTTATAATAGGCCCGAACGCCCCAGCGTCCCTGGCCCTGCGATTCTCCAATAACGACGAACAGGTCACCGGCTATCGTGGTTTTTACCGCGCCTTCGGTGGTGGTTATGGGAGATGAGATATATGTTCTGCTCTCAGGATAAACCATAAAGCTTGCCCCGCCCACCGGCGCCACAGAAAGGATGCCGCGCACGGCGGTATAATTGGGGCCGGCGACGGGTACGACATCTTTTAATGTCAGGCGATAATTGCCAATTTTCATTTCATCGCCCGGGCTCATGACTTTTTGGGCTTCCAATGTCCATGATGATGTGGCAACAATGCCAAGCAGGCCTACGGCAAAGCCGAAATGACCAAGGCTCATGCCCCAACTCGATCGGGGCTGGCGCATAAGGCGGCGCAGGCTGTCCTTGAAGGGCACCTGAAATAATTTTATTCTGCCTGCCAGCTCCTGTACTGTCGACAGCAGCAGCCAAATGCCGATACCGATCCAGATTGCGGGCATAATAGCCCCACCGTAAGTGACATAAAAAACCATCAGGGCTGCAAGAAGAGCGATGCCCGTAATGGCCATCAGGCGCTGATTGATGCCGTTGATATCGGCCCGTTTCCATTTTAAATGCGGGCCATAAACCATGGTGATCACCATGGGAATCATCAGAAGACTGAAAACCACATTAAAGAAAGGGGCACCAACAGAAGATTTGACCCCGAAAAAGGCATCGCTGAGCAGGGGGTGCAGGGTGCCATATAGAACCACAGCCGCGGCCACTGATAAAAACAGGTTATTGATCATCAGGCCGCTTTCCCGGCTTATGGGGGCAAATAGTCCGCCGGACTGCAGTTTATCTGACCGGATGGCAAATAATAACAGGCTGCCGCCAATAACAAGTGCCAAAAATATCAGAATATAGAACCCGCGCTCAGGATCAGTGGCAAAGGCATGTACCGAGGTGATAATACCAGATCGAACAATGAAGGTGCCAAGCAGACTAAAGGAAAAGGCAATGATTGCCAGCAAAATGGTCCAGCTCTTTAAGCTGTCCCGTTTTTCCACGACAATGGCTGAATGCAGCAAGGCAGTGGCGACAAGCCACGGCATGAAGGACGCATTTTCCACAGGATCCCACGCCCACCAGCCGCCCCAACCCAGTTCATAATAGGCCCACCATGACCCAAGCATGATACCTATGGTTAGAAATATCCAGGCCAGTAGTGTCCAGGGCCGAACCCATCTGGCCCATGCCGGATCAACGCGCCCCTCTATCAGGGCGGCGATGGCAAAGGAAAATACCACCGACAGACCCACATAGCCCAGATATAAAAATGGCGGATGAAAGACAAGTCCCGGATCCTGAAGTAAGGGATTTAGGCCATTGCCTTCGAAGGGTATCTCAGACAGACGGTCAAAGGGATTGGAGGTGATCAGCATGAACAGATAAAACCCAATGCCTACCATTGCCTGCACTGATAATACCCGCGCCCGAAGACTTGTGGGCAGGCCCCGGCCAAAATAGGCGACCATCGCGCCGAATAATGCCAGAAACATTACCCAAAATAATAAGGAGCCTTCGTGATTGCCCCATACGCCGGAAATTTTGTAGAGCAGGGGTTTTAGGGAATGGCTGTTGCGGGCGACCACGGATACAGAAAAATCAGAAATAAGATAAGAATAGGTCAGCGCCAGAAAGGCCAGAAATGACAGGAAAAATTGACCATAGGCCGCGGGCTGTCCCAGCATCATCATACGCCCGTCTTGTCGCGCTGCGCCGATCATGGGAAAAACAGCCTGGATTACGGCAAGCCCCAATGCCAATACCAGAAGATAATGACCCAGTTCTGCGATCATAAGGTCTCATCATAATTAAGGGTTTTTGTTGTTTTACGTTGCCATTCGCCGCGTTTTTTCAGGCTATCAACCACTTCTTTGGGCATATAGGTTTCATCATGTTTGGCCAATACTTCCGACGCGATAAATACACCGGCGTCATTCATGGATCCTTCAGCGACAATACCCTGTCCTTCGCGGAATAAATCTGGCAGCAATCCTTCATAAGTTACCGCTACACTTTCATTTCCGTCCGTGACAATAAAATGGTTTAGGAGAATACCAGCGGCTTCCTTGCTTTCGAAGCTGTCCTCTTCTACCAGGCCGCCAAGGCGGAAATTTTGCCCGGGGCTAATGTTCTTTTCGACAATTTCGGTGGGGTCATAAAACAATATGATACTGTCTTCCAAAGCACTTAGAACCAGCAGGACGGCGAGCCCAAGTATCGTTATGGACGTTAGGAGAAAATACAAACGACGTTTCTTTCGCATTCCTGATTTTAAGCCGACTTTGGTCATTCAGTCATCCTTGGTATGTAAAATTTTAGGCTTGGTATGTAAAGTTTTAGGCTTGGCATGTAAAGTTTTAGGCTTGGTACATAAGAATTGGGCCAGGTACAAAGCCTGAAACAAAGCCAGATACAAAGATAAGGGGCCGTTACTTTTGCTTTTCTGATAAATCACGCAGTTGCCCTTCCAGTGCCCGTAAATTATGCTCGGCTTGTTTCTTCGATCGCCAGCTGGATAACGCCATGACAGCAAGTACCAAGGCCGTTGCAGCATAGCTGGCCAGAATAAATATATCATTAGAATTCATTGTCTGCTGTAGGAAATCTTCTATCATCCGTGGTGCCCGCCCAATTGCATGCGAAGCGCGCGAATGCGCCGCCGTAAAATCAGACTTTGGATACGCCAGATCACGACCGTGATGAAAAACATGTTAAAAGCCCCGATCATCAGCAATAAGGCCGTCAGCATATCCCCGCCAATGGTTGGGCCATCCATACGCATGAGGGTGGCGGGTTGGTGCAATGTATACCACCAATCCACGGAAAATTTAATAATGACCACATTTATAATACCGACTAATGCGATAATGGCGGCGATTCTGGCAGCTTTAACCTGATCTTCGATCGTTTCCCATACCGCAATATAGCCCAGATAAATGAAAAACAGAATGAGCATGGATGTCAGGCGCGCATCCCAGATCCAATATGTGCCCCACATGGGTTTTCCCCATAGGCTGCCGGTCAATAGGGCCAGCGCGGTAAAGGCCGCGCCGAGCGGGGCTGTGGCTCGCGCCGCCTGATCAGCCAGAGGGTGCCGCCAAATAAACCCCACGGCACTGGCGACGGCAATGATACCGTAACCGAATTGCGCCATATAGGCCGCCGGGACATGGATATAAATGATCCGGTAGGTATTGCCCATCTGATAATCTTCCGGTGCCAGAAAGAAAGCATAATAAAGTCCGAGCGCGGACAGAAACAGTGTCAGTCCTGCACACCAGGGCAGAAAAATCTTACTTAACCGCATGAAACGGGCGGGATTGGCAAACTTATGCATAAAAATGGTCTATAGCTTCGTGAATATTTTATCAAGTTAAATAGGGTGATTTTCAGCAAATTTCACGCATTGATATGACGCTCCGCCCCGGCATGAACCCTATGCAGGGGAAAATTATGATTATTCAAGGCCGGCTCTGATGGCCGCGGCAGCGGCCCAGGGGGCAATGGCGGCGCTGAACAGGCTAAATCCGCTGAGCAACATGAGATGATCCATTGCAGGATAGCCGCCAATGGCCGCTTTTACCGCAAGTGTTCCGAAAATCAGCACCGGGATATAAAGCGGTAAAATCAGCAGGGACAATAAAATTCCGCCCCGCCGTAATGTCACGGTTACAGACGCGCCGATCCCGCCGATGAAGCTCAACGCCGGCGTTCCTAGTAGCATGGTCAGAATAAGAGGCAGAAATCCCTCCTTCGGTAAATTCATCATGATGCCCAGGATAGGTGTGATGGCAATCAAAGGCAGGGAAGTCGTCAGCCAATGGGCCATACATTTGGCCATGACCACAAGCTCCAGCGGTACCGGGCTTAAAATAAACTGATCCAGGGACCCATCTTCATAATCAGTCTGAAACATTCGATCCAATGACAAAAGACAAGACAGGAGTGCGGCGACCCAGATGACACCGACAGAAATTCTGGCCAGAATTTTTTGCTCTGGCCCAATGGCAAAGGGAAACATGATCACCACCATGACAAAAAAACCGATAACCATGCCGGTCGCACTGCCGTGCCGCACAGACAGGCGCAAATCGCGGGTAATGATCAACAGGATAAGCCCTAACATAACAAGCTTTTCTTAGGGTTATATTTGGGAGGGCCATATTCGGGACTTGTCGCGGTGGAGAAAGCAAAATCTGACATATTCAACATCGTGGTTTTATCCGCATCAATACCAAGCTGAATATGGGTTGCCGCCAGAATACTGCCGCCGCGCGCCAAATGATCATTCATTAAGCCTGAGAGCAATTTAACGCCTGACTTATCAAGCCCAACGGTGGGTTCGTCCAATAACCAGATGCGGCCCGGATGGCATAAAACCCGCATCAGCGCGGCTCGCCGTGCCTGTCCGGAAGACAGGTAATAAACGGGCAGGTCAAGGCAGTGCTCAAGGCCGATTTTTATGGCTTCTGTTCTGATATCCTCTTCGAGATGTCCCATATTGGCGTGATGTTCCATATTGGCCCAAAATTTCAGATTTTCGGCCACGGTCATTTCCAGCTTCAACCCATTCTTATGGGCGAGGTAACAGATGTTTCGGCTGATCCAGTCTTTATCGTCCAAAATATTTTGACTGATATCCTTGTTGTGGCTGATAATGTTACCGCCCTGAGCAGAGAGAAGCCCGGAAATTATTTTCAACAGGCTGGATTTTCCTGATCCATTGGCACCGTTAAGGAGAAGGGCGCGGCCCGCCGGCAATTCAAAGTAAAGATCACGGAAGACCACTTTGTCTCCTCTGATACAGGTAAGATTATGACCGCGTAAAATTTTGTTCACTGAACTATCCATTTATAACTTTTTAAAAGCTATAACATTTAGGGTCAGGCCCTGTTAATTTCATACAATTCTGTTTCCTTATATAACAAAATAGATGGAAAACAAGCGCCGGTAATGGTTATTCCATTGGCAAGTTTGTTCTTCGTGCCTATTTTGTTATATAAGGAAACCCTTTCGGGCGCGGCAAATTTTAAGGGTGGGGCCAGAACGTTAAGGGTGGGGTAAGAATTTTAAGGGTGGGCCAGATATATAAATCCGGGAAAATGAGTCTATTGACCAAATTTATCAGTGCTGAAAATTAACGGCTATTTCGGGGTATTCTACCGGCCCAGACCAGGAGAATAGTTGCTATGCTGAATATGGCGGTTCCAATGATAATTTTTCCGATATTTTCGGTCCAGTTCGCAACTGTTTCCGTGCTGTTCGTTCCGGTGGTCGCTAAAATGAGAAATGTGCCGATCATCAGAAACGACAGGATAATTTTCGACCATGGAAATTTTTGCGGAAATTTTTGTGAGAAATTTTGCGGGGAACGCCTGTTGGTGGTTATATAAAATTTATTTTTCATTTTGTGGCCCCTATATTCTTTTTTCTATCATGGGAATATAGACGGCTATTAAGGTCTCAGTTTGACGCAATCAAGGTAATTTCCAGGCGAAATGAGACAGAGATGCCACAATTAGCGGGCTTATCCAAATAACTCTACTTCTTCCAGCGCATTTTCTTGAATGTTATTTGGGGTTTGGCTTTGCAGAAAGACGTTAAACATGCGAATCAAATCTTCCTCATCATCAAATTGGGCGTTTATAATACCGTCCTGTATGTCATGGATAATGAAATTAATTCTGGAACCTGTTGTACCAGTAGAAATATTGCCTTTTCTGACGCTGCCATCCTTAAAATTATCAGGTAAGGAGTTATCCAGTATTTTGACCTTCATGCCGCCCATGGAATAATCTAATATTTCGCCCTTGATATCATTTTCAATTCCCTCAAGCGTTATCATGGAGGTAACCTCTGTGGTGTAGCGTTCTGAACTACGGCGATCATTTTCGTTCAGAGCGCATTGTATGATTTCCATCATATTGGTTCGGATGGATAAAACCTGAACGACCAATTTTTCCGAGATTTCATTGATTTCTTCTACGATTACAGCATTGTTGTCGGCTTCCTCGGAAATGTCATGGGCACCTTCGGTAACCGTTTGAACACTCATGCGTGCTTCGGTCGAGCTCGTGGTGATTTCTGATGTTGCCTCTCCCTGACGGGCGACTTCTTCGCTGATGACATCTGAGGAAGACTGTACATTGTCGATGCTTTTCTTGATTTTGTCGATGTCTAGTACGGCGGCACCAACCTTGGTCTGGATACCATTAATATATTGGGTAATATCATCGACGGACTGCGTTGTCTGATTGGCAAGGTCTTTGACTTCTGATGCCACAACCGCGAATCCTTTTCCCGCCTCACCGGCACGGGCGGCTTCGATCGTGGCATTAAGGGCCAGCAGGTTGGTTTGGCGGGCAATATTATTGATAAGGCCGATAATTTTTTCTATGCCTTGGGCGGCATCTTCAAGTTCTGTGATGGTTTCCTGGGTATTGTTGCTGATGCTCACGGCTTCTTGAGTTAATTCGGTTGTTTGCTTCATCTGATTGGTGATTTCTGAAACCGTATTGCTAAGTCCCGCGGCGAATTGCTGTACATTGGTGGTGTTTTCCAACGCCTTTGCTGCGCCTGCGGCGACAAAACCGGATTTATCCCCCACCGTTTGTGCCGATTTTGTGAGTTGGGCGGCGATGTCATTGGCCTTCTCTGTTTGGACGGTAATATTTTGAATATTGTCCTGCAATTCAATATCGATGGAATCAGCCATCTTGAACAGGCTGGTTTTGGTCTGCCCGGCGAATTCCTTCAGATATCTTATTTCTTGCGTGACCTGTTGCTGCATACCCTCCGCAAGGCCGGCCTGCAGCGTTATTTTACGGATTTCTTTTTTCAGCCCATCTATTTCAGCATCTTTTATATCTGTTATCACCAGAGATTCTTCCGGCGTTACTTGAGCAAGGGGATCTCTTTGTTCATTGGCCGCGCTATTGATAAGCAGCCGGTGCCAAAATAATATGCCGCCGGTGAGAATAATAGCGCTCAGGCCCAGTGCAACTAAACTTAAGCCTGACAGGGAGGCTGCACTAAAGAGTAAATTCAATGTCATGAGCATCATATTTAGGCATATTGCCCCGAACAAAATCCATAGACTTTTCATGTTTGAGGTATTTCTGAGTTTATTTAATAATGGACCAAACAGTATATTCATGAGGCTTCCCAAATATTTCTACGATTACTTCCTACACCCTTAAGCTTTGTGGAATTATAGTTAACCAGCTATGGGTGTGTATTTTATAAGCCGCGTTTATTAATATATTCTTATATTCATCAATTTTATTATATCGTCATGCGTATGATTGTATTATCCAGACCATATTCTCCGGCGGCAGTATTTAATTCGGGTATATTCCCAGGTTAAAAATTATAGTATATGCTATAATTTTGCTTGAGAAATAGCCGATTATAGTGCAGAAAGCAGCGAGCCTATTTCACTATTAATTTTCAAAGGAGAAACCCCGTGGCAACTGTTGGCCAAGACACTCTAGGAACGTGCCGGACGCTCGACGTTAATGGCGCAGAGTATGACTATTATTCCCTTCAAAAAGCCGCAGAAAAATTGGGCGATATATCCCGCCTGCCCTTCACTTTGAAAGTTTTGCTTGAGAATTTATTGCGTTATGAAGACGGCATGACCGTATCAGTCGACGACGTGCAGGCTATTGTGGACTGGCAGAAAAATCTGGGAGCGGTAACCCGCGAAATTCAATATCGCCCTGCCCGCGTTTTGATGCAGGATTTCACGGGCGTTCCGGCAGTTGTTGATTTGGCTGCTATGCGCAATGCCATGGAAGCGATGGGCGGCAATCCTCAAAAAATTAATCCGCTCAGCCCTGTCGATCTGGTTATTGATCATTCTGTCATGGTGGATATCGCCGGATCGCCGACAGCCATGAAGCAAAATGTTGATCTGGAAATGGCGCGCAATGCCGAACGATATCAATTTTTAAAATGGGGACAAGGCAGTTTCGATAATTTCTCAGCCGTTCCACCCGGCACGGGAATTTGTCATCAGGTGAATCTTGAATATATCGCTAAAACGGTCTGGACCGCAGATGTGGATGGGCGCACAATTGCTTATCCTGATACCTGTGTTGGGACGGATTCCCACACCACGATGATTAATGGCCTTGCCGTCCTTGGCTGGGGCGTGGGCGGTATTGAGGCCGAGGCGGCGATGCTGGGCCAGCCCGTTTCCATGTTGATCCCCGAGGTGGTGGGCTTTAAATTAACCGGAAAACTTCAGGAAGGCATTACCGCGACGGATTTGGTCTTGCGCGTTGTGGAAATGCTGCGTGAACTCGGCGTTGTTGGTAAATTTGTTGAGTTTTATGGTAATGCGCTCGCGGAACTCACGCTGGCCGATCAGGCAACCATTGCGAATATGGCACCGGAATATGGCGCCACCTGCGGTTTCTTCCCGGTTTCTGTTCAGACATTGGAATTTTTACGTTTGACGGGCCGGACAGAAGAAAATATTGCTCTTGTGGAAGCCTATGCAAAAGAACAGGGTATGTGGCTTGATGATAATTCACCGGAGCCGGTTTATACTAAAACATTAACGCTTGATATTTCCACCATTGAGCCAAATCTTTCCGGTCCAAAGCGCCCGCAGGATCGTGTGGCCTTAAAGGTAGCCGCCAGTGCTTTTGATAATGTATTGGCTGATTTTGGTAAGCTGGAAGAGAAAACCACCAACTTTGACGTTGAGGGCACAGACCATGGCATCCGCCACGGTGATGTGGTTATCGCGGCCATCACATCCTGTACCAACACCTCAAATCCGAGCGTTATGATGGCGGCGGGTCTTTTGGCGAAGAAAGCCAATGAACTGGGCCTTACTAAAAAGCCGTGGGTTAAGGCATCTCTGGCGCCCGGATCACAGGTTGTCACGGAATATCTGGAAAAGGCCGGCTTGCAGGATCACCTGGACGCGCTTGGCTTTAATCTGGTGGGATATGGTTGCACGACCTGTATCGGAAATTCCGGCCCTTTGGCCGCGCCAATTTCTGCGGCGATTAACAGTAATGATCTGGTATGTACCTCTGTATTATCCGGCAATAGGAACTTCGAAGGCCGCATATCTCAGGACATTAAAGCCAATTATCTGGCCTCCCCGCCTCTTGTGGTCGCTTATGCCATTGCAGGTTCCTTAACCATTGATGTGACCACAGAACCTCTTGGTCAGGACAAGCAAGGCAATGACGTGTATTTGAAAGATGTCTGGCCGAGCAATAAGGAAATCTCAGATGCCATCGCCTCTTCCTTAAATCGCGAGATGTTTATCGAACGTTACAAGGATGTTTTTGCCGGCACCGCAGAATGGCAAGCCATCAATGTTGCCGAAGGGGAGACATATGCCTGGGATGCAAAATCAACCTATATTCAGCATCCGCCTTATTTCCAAGGCATGAGCAAAACACTCGAAGGTGGCTTTGCAAATATTGTCGGCGCGCCGTTACTGGCCCTGCTTGGCGATAGTATCACCACAGACCATATTTCACCGGCAGGGGCCATCAAGGCAGATAGTCCGGCAGGTAAATATCTGACAGACAACGGCATTGAGCGAAAGGATTTCAATAGCTATGGTTCGCGGCGCGGCAATCATGAGGTGATGATGCGCGGCACCTTTGCCAATATTCGCCTGCGTAATCTTATGGCCCCGGGCACAGAAGGCGGCTGGACGACCCATTATCCCTCCGGTGATGTGATCAGTATTTATGATGCCGCCATGCGTTACGCTGATGCGGGGCAGTCATTGGTCGTTGTCGGCGGCAAGGAATATGGTACGGGTTCCAGCCGGGACTGGGCGGCGAAAGGCACGAATTTGCTGGGCGTGAAAGCCGTTATCGTTGAAAGTTTTGAGCGAATTCATCGCTCTAACCTGGTGGGCATGGGCGTGTTGCCGCTACAATTTAAAGCGGGAGACACGCGGGAAACTTTGGGGCTGACGGGCACGGAAACTTTTGACATTACCGGCATTGCAGATGGTATTCTGCCGCGCCAGGATGTGGCTGTGAAGGTGACTTATGTCGATGGCTCAACAAAGGAAATTACGGCGCTTTGCCGAATTGATACCGCTAATGAAGTTGAATATTATGCCAATGGCGGCATATTGCATTATGTCCTGAGAAATTTGGCGGCGGAATAAGCGGGCCGTAAAATACGATAATAGCCGGGGTCTTTCTCGGCTATTATAATATTTGGGAAATTGCATATTATTTGGCCTGCTGCGGGGCTCTTTCGTGACCTTGCCGGCGATTATTTTCCGGATGCATTATTTCATTTTGTTTCATGCTATCACGGTGAGGTGCGTCGCCGTCTCTGACACCGATCAAAACTCGGAAGATTTCTGCATTGGCGGCCACCACAATGGCCAATATCATGAATGTCAAAAATCCAGCCAGTGATTCGATGATGAGGGTTGAAACAACATAATGGATAGATAACTTCTTGGACACAACATCCAGGAACCAGGTTAATATATAGCTGTATATGCTTAAGGGTAAGAAGGCGCGAAGCGTCACCCACCATAGGGTTACCGTATATCCTCGCGTGCGTTTCCAGACATCCTGAAAGCTTAAGGATGTCCGGCCCAATGCCAAGCCGGCTGTATATAGGGATAAACGAATAAGTATGGGTGAAAAAATCAAGAGGATGACAAGGGTGCTTTTAAAAGCCAGCTCCTGAATAAAATCCTCAGAAAAAGGCACGCCCTGCCCATGATAATAGGCCATCATACTCAAGGAAAGCATCAGGGTGGGAATAAGAAGAGCCAATGAAACCACCAGAATTCTTATCAGCGCGCGGCCAAAACGTTTTAAGGTCAGCGGGCTATTGTTAAAACCTTTTTTTATCAGCAGGCGATAGCTGGCGTCGTCCGACCCGAGCAGGAACTGCCGGTACCAAATAATGGCGAAGGCCGCTGTGATAACATTTAGGACGTAAATGCTGTTGATGTTTATACTATATTCAATGAGAAGGACTTGTTCGGTGATCATGACCAATACCCACAGAATGAGGGGGCCGTAAATCAGGCGTAAAAAATGAGGCATGTGATCTGCAAGAAAGCGGTAGCTTTCTGTGATTGATGATTTGACGGTTAATTGTTGTTCACTCACAAAATACATTTTCCTTGCTGCAGCCCGAGGTTTTCCTGTTGCCCATACTCACTCTATACGATTCCGTATGTTACCCATACTCTATGCTATCCCGTATGTTACCCATACTCTATGCCATCCCGTATGTTACCCATGCTCTATGCCATCCCGTATGTTACCCATACTTTGTATAATCCCGTAACTTATGGTCTTAATGCGGTCTCGGTCAAGACATCTTGAATATAGCCGCCGACACCACAGGTTGGGATGACGGGTCGTTGATTTGACTTTATCTTAGAGCAATGAAGATAGCTTTACATATGAATAGAGTTTTATCTTTTTTGGCATTGCCCTGGTGCCGCGCCCGTATATTCACCGCTTAAAATTATAAAAGCAGGGGAAGTCGGCCCGTGATTGCCGCTGAAAAATTAAAAGCAAGAATCCTTATGTCAATCCATCGGTCATAATTGTGGACAGCCTGTTGGCAAAGGCGATGGGATCCTCGGGCATCTCACCTTCCATGATGCGGGCCTGATCCAGGAGCAGACTGGCGGCATCCTTTAACGTATCAATGGAGCCTTCTTTTACGGATGCGGCGGCGATTGCCTTGATCAAGGCGTGATCCGCATTGATTTCCAGCACCCGAAGAGAGGTTTGATCCAACTGTTGATGCTGCTTGAGAATGCGTTGCAGATGGATGTCCATATCACCATCGTCGGCAATCAGGCATACCGGGCTGTCTGTCAGACGATTGGACAGGCGTACATCTTTAACGGATCCTTCCAGATTGACTTTTAACAGGCCGATCAATGCTTCGATCTCAGGCGTGGTTTTTTCGGCCTCGGCCTTTGTGTCCTCGCCGTCCTTTTTGCTGTCAAGGTCTGCAACGCCGCGGGTTACGGACTGGAATTTCTTACCCTCATATTCCGGCACCATTTGCAGCCAGAAATCATCGACTGAATCCGTAAGGAAAAGCACTTCTATGTCTTTTGCGCGAAAGCCTTCCAATTGGGGAGACCGTTTGGCTATATCCAGATTTTCTCCCGTGATATAATATATATTTTCCTGGCCTTCACTCATACGGCTTACATAATCGCCAAGGCTTTGCAGGCCTTCTGTATTTGTGCTTTCAAAACGGGCGAGTTTCATCAATTGGTCACGGCGGGAAAAATCTTCATAAATACCTTCTTTTAGAACGGCACCAAAGGCGTTCCAGAAGGCCTTGTAAGCCTCCGGGTCTTTCGTGGCCTTTTTTTCCAGTTCGGACAGAATTTTTTTGGTGACCGCGCTGCGGATTTTGGTCATGACCGGATTATTCTGCAGCATTTCACGGCTGATATTCAGCGGTAAATCCTCGCTGTCGACGATGCCGCGCATGAAACGTAAATAGCTGGGGATCAAATCTTCGCAGTCATCGGTGATAAAGACCCGCTTGACATAAAGTTTGGTGCGGGTTTTGCGGGCCGGATCAAATAGATCCATGGGCGGCTGACTTGGAATATACATAAGGACGGAATATTCGATGACGCCTTCGGCCCGGTAATGCAGGGTCATCCAGGGATCATCCATGGCATGACCCACATGATGATAAAATTCTTTATATTGTTCTTCTGTGATTTCAGATTTTGGCCGCACCCAAAGTGCCGTGCCTTCGTTGACTTTTTCAGATTTTTCTTCGCCGTCTTTGGTGAGCACAAGGGTGATGGGAATGGCGATATGATCAGAATATGTCTTGATAATGGATCGGATGCGATGTTCTTCCAGGAATTCCTTCGCGTCTTCTTTTATATGGATGATGATATCTGTGCCGCGGGTTTCTTTATCCGCTGGGGAGAGGGTATATTCGCCGATTCCATCCGAATGCCACATCCAGCTTTCATTTGCGCCGGCTTTACGGCTGATGACTTTGATATCTTCTGACACCATAAAGACGGAATAGAAACCAACGCCGAACTGGCCGATCATATTAATATCTTTGTCGTCGCCGCCGGTTTCACTTTCTGCTGCGCCGTCTGTTTTGTTTTTGTCCAACTTATCCATGAAGGCGGATGTGCCGGAGCGGGCGATGGTGCCAAGGTGAGAGATAAGATCTTCGCGGTTCATACCGATGCCATTATCGGACAGGGTCAGGGTTTTTTTCTCTTCGTCCAGGGTTATGGTGATGTTAAATTCACTATCATCCTTGACCAGTTCAGGCTTGGTTTGTGATTCATAGCGCAATTTGTCACAAGCGTCAGAAGCATTGGAGATCAGCTCGCGCAGGAAAATTTCCCGCTCGGAATAAACCGAATGGACCATCATGTGCAACAGCCGTGAAACTTCGGCCTGAAAACCGTGTTTTTCAATTTTGTCTGGATTTGTTTTTGTCTTGGTTGTCATATTATTTCTACCCTACGCATTGGTTTAAATTTAAATCAAATATGGAAGGGCTGCCCATGAAATTCAAGAGCATAAGGGTAAAAATTATCGTAAAAGGCCATTCTTGATGAGGGCTTGCTCAGAGCTGTGCTTTTATAACCTGCCCCAGCCCGTCAAATAAGCTATCCATTTTTGCCCGCCAGTGATAAAGCGGTTTATTTTCGCTCAATATCTGTAATGGGCTTACGCCCTTGGACCATTGAAATAAACCATACAGGATGTAATCTACATAGGCCGGTGCATCCCCGCCCAGGAAATCCTGTGATTTGAGGGTCGTGTTATAGGGCCAGAGCTGTTTTTGAAAAACGTCGAGGCTTCGCAGCTGGTTTTCGTGGGCCTGTTCCAGGCTTTTGCCGAGAAGTGCTTCGCGGGAGGTCCGAAAATAGTCCCGATCTCTTTCATCAAGCTTTCCAAATATATCATATGCCAAAGTCTGGAACAGGGGGACAATCAAATTATGGAAGCTGACAAAATTGAGGAAGTTGGCATAGGCCTTTCCTGCGTCACCGCCAAAAAGTGACGGCTGGTCCGGGAAACTATCCTCTAGATAATTGGCAATATCCCAGCTATCGCAAATAAAAACGCCGTTATGTTCCAATATGGGGACAGTTTTGGCATTTGTACCTGCCAATCTGGGCATTTCAAATAATTTGGGCATTTCAGAAAGAATCAGTGGCACCATCTCAACGTCCAGCCTCTTATGGGCTAAGGCCATTCGGATGCGCCAGACATAGGGGCTAAAGCCCTGGGTTTTATCCTTGCCGACCAGTTCATATAATTTCATGGAATGCCCCTTTCAAATAAAGCATATATACAACATTTCAAATGATCAGCAGGCAAAAAAATGCCGGCTACCAGAAATATACAGGGTGGAAAAGAGTATATTATTTTTCTGGTAACCGGCCAAGAGGGATTTAGCAACTACAGATAGTAGAGGCGTATTGCGGCAAAATTAAGAAAAGAATAAGGCCATATTGTGACGGGTAATATCATCCAGAAATTCGCGTTACTTAACAGGTGGCCAGCTTATTTAATTGATGGTCTTCTGGCGGGTTTCAGGATGGTATCGCGGCCATCCATGGTGGGGTCAATTTCCGGGAAATCCAGCATATAATGCAGCCCCCGGCTTTCTGTACGGGAGAGTGCCGAGCGAATGATTAAATCGGCAACCACCACTAGATTGCGCAATTCGAGTAAATCGGGCGTGACTCTGAAATAGCTGTAATATTCACGAATTTCCCCGGCCAGCATATCGACGCGTCTTGCCGCGCGCTCAAGCCTTTTTGTGGTGCGAACGATACCCACGTAATCCCACATAAAATGACGCAATTCATTCCAGTTATGGGATACGACCACATCTTCGTCGCTGTCCATTACGCGGCTTTCATCCCAGGGGTGAATATCCTTGCAGAGGGCTTCCCCGGGCATGACATCCAATATATCTTTGGCCGCTGCATTGGCATATACTAGACATTCCAACAGCGCGTTACTGGCCATTCTATTGGCGCCGTGAAGGCCGGTGTGTGTGACTTCGCCCACAGCATATAAATTTTTCACATCGGTCTGCCCCCTCTTATTGACCATTACCCCGCCGCAGGTATAATGGGCTGCAGGCACGACGGGAATAGGCTGTTTGGTTAGGTCATAACCCAGATCCAGACAACGCTGGTAGATCGTCGGGAAGTGTTCTGTGATAAAGCCCGCGTCTTTATGGGAAATATCCAGATAAACGCATTCGATCCCAAGCCGCTTCATTTCATGGTCAATGGCTCGCGCCACAATATCGCGGGGGGCAAGTTCGCACCGTTCATCAAATCGGCGCATGAAACGTTCGCCGTCCGGCAGACGAAGATAAGCCCCTTCACCGCGCAGGGCCTCCGTCAATAGAAAGGTTCTGGTTTCGGGGTGATAAAGACAGGTGGGATGAAACTGATTAAATTCCATGTTGGCCACCCGGCACCCAAAACGCCAGGCCATGGCGATTCCATCGCCGGTTGATCCGTCCGGATTGGAGGTATAAAGATACACGCGGCTGGCCCCTCCCGTGGCAAGAACGGTGCATTTCGCCCGAAAAACATCCATGCGGCCTTTTTGTGTATCCAAGACATAGGCCCCGACACAGCGGCTTTCTTTCGGGTCTGAGGCTGCGTCACTGATGAGATCAACGGTCATATGGTTTTCATATAGGGTGATATTGGGATGCCGCCTGGCCTGGGCTTCCAGAGATTGCTGTACTTCGCGCCCTGTGGCATCTTTGGCGTGAACAACCCGGCGGAATGAATGGCCGCCTTCTTTGGTCAGATGGTAATCCCCATCGACAAATATATCTTTTTCTAATTCCGTGTCCTTGGTGAAAATAACGCCCTGCTCCACCAGCCAGTCGATGGCTTCGCGGCCCTCTTCCACCACATCGGTTACCGTATCACGGTGACATATGCCGGCCCCCGCGATCATAGTGTCTTCGATGTGGGACTCGGTTGTGTCGCGATTGTCGAGAACGGCGGCGATACCCCCCTGCGCCCATGATGTGCTGCCTTCATAGAGCTTGTTCTTTGACAAAATGGCCACTTTTGCTTTATGGGCGACCTTCAGGCCAAGGCTGAGGCCCGCTGCCCCGCTGCCGATAACCAAAACATCAAAATCATAAAATTCAGACATGGCACACCTTTTTCTAAGACGGTTCTTTCAGGGAGGTGATTTGCAGGAATATATCTTCTAAATCGCTTTCCTGTGTTGATAAGTCGGTTATTTCAATGGCGGCCTGCTGGGTTTTTTTCAGTATCTGGCCAATGGACATATGGCTGGGGTTAAACCGGATGACGATTTCTCCGGCTTTATTTAAACTGGCACCGATTTTTTGTAAAACCTCGGGCAGGGAAGGCAGAGGTGCCGCTGGCTGAATGATGATGATTTTTTCGTCAAGCCGGCCCAGCAGATTTGCCGTTGTATCGCAAGCCACGACCTCACCATGGTTGATGATGGCAATCTCATCGCATAATTCTTCGGCTTCTTCCAAATAATGGGTGGTTAGTACGATGGTCACGCCAAGATCGTTTAATTTGCGGACATAACCCCATAAATTCTGACGTAATTTCACATCGACGCCGGCGGTTGGCTCATCCAGGACGAGAATGGGCGGATTATGTACCATTGCCTTGGCCAGCAGCAACCGTCGTTTCATGCCGCCCGATAAATGCCGGGTATAGCTGTCTGCCTTATCCTGCAGGCTCACCGCGGCTAAAATATCATCCGTCCGCCGATCACTTGCCGGGATACCATAAAGACCGGCTTGCAGTTCCAGTATTTCGCGCGGCGAAAAGAAAGCGTCAAAATATATCTCTTGCGGGACAATGCCAATACAGGCTTTGGCATTTCGGGGCTGTTCGTCAATATCAAAACCCCAGACTGTTGCGCTGCCGGCTGTTTTACGCACAAGGCCCGCGAGGATGTTAATGCTGGTCGATTTGCCGGCACCGTTGGGACCGAGCAGGCCAAAAATGCTGCCCCGCCGCACGGAAAGATCGATTCCCTTTAAGGCATGCTTCGCAGGTTCACCCTTATTGCTGGGGTATATTTTTTCCAATCCTTGAATTTTCAGAGCCAATTGCGGGTTCGTCATAAAAATACCTTGTCTATCAGGCCCGAGAGCATTAGATTTTGGGCTAGAAACATCGGTATCATCCGATGAATATTTGGTCAATGACTATTAAGGGTTTTCATGACAGTTTCCAAGCGTAAACATCTTTACCTGATTGACGGGTCGGGTTTTATCTTTCGGGCCTTTCATGCCCTGCCGCCGATGACCCGGCATGATGGCACGCCGATTAATGCCGTGCTGGGTTTCTCCAATATGTTGTTTAAATTGTTGAAGGACCTTGATGATAATGAACGGCCAAGTCATCTGGCCTGTATCTTTGACCGTGCGCGCAAGACATTTCGCAATGATATTTATGCCGATTACAAGGCCCATCGTCCGCCCGCACCGGATGATCTTGTGCCGCAGTTTTCAATCATTCGTGAGGCGGTTGACGCCTTTAATGTCCCCGCCATTGATGCCGATGGTTTTGAGGCCGATGATATTATTGCCACCTATGCCCGAAATGCAGAGGCAGAAGGATATCACGTGACCATTGTGTCATCTGATAAAGACTTGATGCAGTTGGTCGGTGATAACATAACCATGTTTGACAGCATGAAGAACAAACATATTGGCCGGGATGAAGTCATTGAGAAATTTGGTGTTGGCCCGGAAAAAGTGATCGAAATTCAGGCGCTTGCCGGGGATAGTTCCGATAATGTTCCGGGCGTACCGGGGATCGGGGTTAAGACGGCGGCGCAATTGATTACGGAATATGGTGATCTGGATAGTCTGCTGCTGCGCGCAGGGGAAATCAAGCAACCCAAGAGACGGGAAAAACTGATCGAGAATGCCGACATGGCCCGCATTAGCCGGGATTTGGTGACGCTTAAGCCTGATGTGCCGGATTTGCCGGATTTGGGGACGCTTGTCGTTCAGGATATTGAGGCGGAAAATGTGTTGCCTTTTTTGGCGGAACAGGGGTTCAGAAGCCTGCAGGTTAAGGTTCTGTCACATATGGACAATTCTGATATTCCGGCTAATGTGGCGCTGGGATTAACCGGGCCGGAAAATATTGCATCCGATGATATATCTTATGAAACCGTAACCAATATGGCGCAGCTTAATCGCTGGATCGGTGAAATCAACCGGGCTTTTCAAGTGACGGTTGATACGGAAACCACATCGCTCAATGCTATGCGGGCAAAACTTGTGGGTATTTCATTGTCTGTCGCGGCAGGGCGGGCCTGTTATATTCCGCTCGGCCACCGTACGGTGATTTCCGGCGAGCTTGATTTTGGTGATAATAGCGACCCTGACCAATTGCCTATGGATCAGGCTCTGGCCGCTTTGAAACCCCTTTTGGAAGATCCGGCTATTTTAAAAATAGGCCAGAATATTAAATATGATTATTTGATATTGGCCAAGCATGGGATTCACCTCAGCCCGCTCGATGATACCATGCTGATATCCTATGCTCTGGATGCAGGCAGTCATCACCATGGCATGGACGAATTGGCAAAATTGCATTTGGATCATGCCTGTATTCCTTTCAAGGAAATTTGCGGCACGGGGAAAAATAAGATTACGTTTGATCAGGTGCCTGTGGCCGCGGCGACCGATTATGCTGCGGAAGATGCCGATATCACAGGACGACTGCATCGATTGTTAAAACCGCGTTTGGCCCATGACGGCATGACGACGGTTTATGAAACCCTTGATCGTCCGCTGGTGCCGGTGATTGCCGCTATGGAGAGGGAAGGTGTTTTGGTGGATCGTCACATGCTGAACCGCCTGTCCAATGATTTTGCGGCGCGCCTTAGTCTGCTTGAAAAGGAAATCCACGGTCTTGCGGGACATGACTTCAATATCGCCTCGCCGAAACAGCTGGGCGAAATTCTTTTCGGCGAGATGGGCCTTCCTGGCGGAAAGAAGAATAAAAGCGGGGGCTATAGTACCAATGTTGACGTGATGGAGAGACTGGCAAATGACGGCCATGAAATGCCGGGGAAAGTGCTTGACTGGCGGCAATTGGCCAAGCTGAAAAGCACCTATACTGATGCGCTGCAAAATGAAATAAATCAGGATACGGGGCGGATACATACGTCCTATTCCCTGGCGTCGACCACCACGGGACGGCTGTCTTCCAATGATCCGAATTTACAGAATATCCCGATCCGCACGGAAGAGGGACGTAAAATCAGGCGGGCCTTCATTCCAAAAGCGGGCCATAAGTTCCTTGCCGCCGACTATAGCCAGATTGAGCTGCGTCTCTTGGCCCATATCGCGGATCTGGACAGTCTGAAGCAGGCCTTCCGCGAGGGCATAGACATTCATGCCATGACCGCGTCAGAGGTTTTCGGTGTGCCCATTGACGGTATGGACCCCATCGTGCGCCGGCAAGCCAAGGCCATTAATTTTGGCATTATATATGGCATTAGTGCCTTTGGTCTTGCGCGGCAATTGGGCATTGGTAACGCCGAAGCCAAGCAATTTATCGATACGTATTTTGAACGTTTCCCCGGCATTCGGCATTATATGGAAGAAACCAAAGATTTCTGCCGCAAGCATGGTTATGTGGAAACCATCTTTGGCCGGCGCTGTCATATTGCCAGCATCAATGACAAGAATGGGATGCAAAGATCATTTGGCGAGCGGGCGGCGATCAATGCCCCGATACAAGGCGCAGCGGCTGATGTGATTAAGCGGGCGATGATCCATATGCCGCCGGCTCTGGCTCAGGCGGGCCTTGAGGCGAAGATGCTGCTTCAGGTTCATGATGAATTGGTGTTTGAAGTACCGGAAGACCAGATTGATCAAACCATTCCTCTGGTTAAGGCCGTTATGGAAAAAGCCATGTTACCCGCCATTGAGATATCCGTGCCGCTTACCGTGGATTGCGGTGTTGGGGATAATTGGGACGAGGCGCATTAAACATCATCTGATACGGCATAAAAAAAGGCGGCCAATATCATGACCGCCTTTTTATTGGATGAGAATATTTTAAAAGTCCATGGTTGCCTGAAGGGTCACGGTTCTGCCCCGGCTCACGAAATTATAATTGGCGATGGTCCCGAATGTTGACCCGGACAATGGTGCGTCCGCCGCAAATAATTTTACCTTTTTATCGGTTAAATTATCGCCAAGAATAGCCAGTTGCCATCCATCCTCACTCATCAAAGCAATACGGGCATTGATTCTGGCATAGCCTGGTTGAATAAGCGTGGGATCAAGTTGGGGGGAGGCATGATATTCGCTGGTATAAAACAGGTTGGCCGAGGTATTGACGCTTAAATTGGCAGAAATATCATAGACATGATTAAAGCCAACCGTACCCTGCCACTCTGACACCAGCTGGTTTGTCAGGCCGGTATAATCGCAATCACCATTAGCCGCAGATGGGCCATTAGCCGCTTGGCCAAAGGCACATTGACCATTGATATGATCCGTAAACTCAAAATCGGTATAGGCCAATGACCCGTTAAGGGTCAGACTGTCAGTTGCCTGCCACCGGCCATCAATTTCAAGGCCCTTGACGTCGGCTTTGGCGGCATTGCCAACATTAAAGCCGAGCGTACCATCAAAAATAGACACCTGAAGATCGCTGTATTTGGTGAAATAGGCCGCGACATTAATTTCCGCCGCGCCGTCCGCAACACTGAACTTGCCGCCAATTTCATAATTGTCGGCCCGCTCATCTTCAAATTCAAAGGCTTCTCTCATGGTATCTTCGCGGCCCTTGTTGTTGGCGCGGAAGTCATAGCCCCCTGACTTACTGCCCCGTACCCAACTCGCATACAACATGGTGTCGTCCGAGACATCATAGGTCAGTTTAATATCCGGCGAAAAGGTGGTTTCTGAACGGCTGCCGGTGATGGGATGACTGCCAAGAGCAGCGGCACTGCCAGCAAATGTGCCGCCAAAACCAGCTGCCAGAGCGGCTGCTGTCGGCGGGCCTGCAATGCTCCCGAGGGTTTCGGTCAGAATCGTGGTCAGAACATTGCCAAAGTTGCTGCCGGCCGTATTGTCTGAGGCAAGGTCAAAGGCAATACCATAGAAATCCGGGGCTAATAACCGAGCGCCGGATAAGGCACTGCCATCCAGATTTGTAACGGTCAGGTTCCGGGACCCGTCCTTGGTTTCATGGGTTAATCTGCCGCCAAGTTGCAGGGTCAGCTGATCGGTCATATGCCAGGAAACTTGCGCAAAGGCAGAATAAACCTTCGCATCAACCTGGGCCGCCCGGGAGACAACCGTACTGGCGAGAAGGTCACCCGCGCCGGCAACGCCCAATGCGCCGAAGAGAGGTGCAAAAGGCGCCAGGTCCGGATTTCCGTTTAATAGCGGTACCAGAACCGATGTCCCGTCCACCCGGAGGGCATCGTTGTAATTATGGTCAGTTGTCTGGAAATAGGCCCCCAGAATATAATCAACCTTTTCACCACCGGGAGAGGTCAGGCGGATTTCCTGAGAAATCTGCTCAAAGTCTTCGGCCAGGGGCAGGGTGAAGATATTTGCCCCGGTAAAATCACAATCACAGTTATCGCTGAAGCTGAAGTCGGAATAGCCGGTGATGGAGGTCAGGGCATGATCGCCGATTGCCCAGTCCAGTGTCAGCACAAATTCAGTCTGTTCGTTATTGCTGAAATCACCGTTGGCATGGCGTTGTCCGTCCAGTGTATTATTGAGTACGGAGGCATCTTGACCATATAGGCGTGTAAGTATTTGTGAATATGTTACATCAGAGGCATCTAGATTAAATGGCGCGTTGGTGAGTATCTGAGAAAAGGCTGATGTAGTAGGGGCCGGCAGTTCGCCGTCAATTTCGATATTACGGCCGACGACGTCAAATTCACTGCGCTCGACTTTTAACGTGGCGGTGAGATTTTCGGAGACATCCATTTCCACCGTGCCGCGAAGGGTCCAGTCTTTCTGATTTGGCTCCATCCGGTTAAGGGTAAGATTTTCGATATACCCGCCGAGTTCATGATAGCGGGCGGCCATGCGCACGCGAACCTTATCAGATACCGGCCCGGAAAGAACAGCGGTGCCTTCCCATTCATCATCATTTGGTTCATAAGAGAAGCTTACGGTGCCTTCAAATTCTTCTGTTGGCTTCGCGGTGGTGATGTTCAAGGCCCCGGCCACCGAGTTTTTACCAAAAAGAATTGACTGCGGCCCGCGCAATACTTCAACGCGTTCCAGATCAAGGAAAGGGGCGCGGGATTGCTGCGCGCGGCCATGATGAATACCATCAACATAGATGCCTACGGACTGTTCAAAGCCCTGATTATTCCCGGAACCGATGCCGCGAATGAACACATTCGTCCCGATACCGCTTTCAGCCATGGTAAAATTTGGCACAGAAAACTGCAGGTCAGCCATCTTTTGAATGGCATTATCTCTTAAAAAATCGCCGCTGACAACGGCTACTGAGATCGGGACATCTTTCAGGCTTTGTTCCCGATGTTGAGAGGTGACAACAATTTCTTCAAGTTTAGCTTCCTCAGCGGCGATAGTTGGCGTGATAAAAGGGCTAGCCATTAAAGAGATGGAAACAAGTGCAGATGTGGTTTTTAATTGTTTAAAGCAGGACATATTTTCTCCCTAGGGTTGTTGTTAAAGTGCGACTTTTAAGCAATTCTTTTAACGTTTAGTCCGCGTAAGAAGGAAATGCGGCGTTTTTTGTTTTTTTTAGGCTACATATTCTGCTGCGTAATTCTATAATAATTAGCCCTATAAGGAAAGCCTAAAATGGCAATTGCAATCAAACGTTTGTTTATAATCTACTTCTGACAGCCTGATTGTGTGATAACCCGGTCAAGTTATTGAACAAGTGCGTCACGTAAAAAAGTTATTATTTACCAGAATCATTTACCAGAATCATTTACCAGAATTATTTACCAGAATTAATCGCCTGAATTCGCCATAGGTAAAGAGAATCCCTCATAGGCCAAGAAATTAAAGGTCATTATCTTTTGTTAATGATCACATCGGAAATGAGCACCCGGGCTTCTTTATGGCCGAGGGTTCGGTTGGTGGCCAATTGAAGGGCATCGCCGAGCATGCCAACATTTACGGGCCTGGTCACATCAAAAAAATCATGGGACAGGCGGCCGGCTTCCATCATGTATGCGCTGCTTAACCGGGGCAGGGATTTGGTTGCCGTGGCCCGCTTTTCATCATTAACAAGTTTTACGAGCAGGGTAATGGTCATATTTCCTTTTGGCCGTCCCCTGTGATACATGGTGACGGCAACGGGCGGGACATGAATATACATTTGCGTTGCCGCTTCCAGGTCTTCCGCTTTTTCTTCTTCAGCGGCGTGACTATTCAATATAGTAAATTGGGTCAATATGGTAAATAGGGCCAATATGATAAATTGGGAGGTTATGAAGAATACCCCCATCAGGATTATTTTGTTTAACTGTTTGACCATATGTGTCTTCCTTTATAACCCTGACTTTGATGACCCTTGATTAAACCATAAGAGGGTTAATTTTTTCTGATTTTTTTTGAGCGATGAAGACTTCTGTCCAAACAGGGTGATTTTCCGCCGGCTGGGCCATATTTTTGCATATTGCAATGCATTAAGGGGGATTACCGACAAATTGCAAAAGAATATTTGAGGAAAAATTGCCTAAAAATGTCGTGATCCCCGGAAACATGCCGGACTTGGGCCATACTGAAAACTTGGCATGGTCTATGCATTGTATAGGAATGCCTCTGGAGCAGGGGCGAAGAGACGTTATATCCGACCCCCCAACGGAATTACTTGATCTTCGCCGACTCCATGCTTCATATGATGAAGTGGAGTTAGGCGGCCTTGTTGCGTATCGGTCGTCTCCTCATCAGGTTTAAAGATGAGATGAGGTATGTATGAGTTTCGCGTAGCCAGTAAGATGAGTAAAGTAATATGAGTAAAGAGTATTAAAAATGCCCCAGTTGTTTTTCGGGCATTTTTTTTAAACTATGTTTTGAGATTTAGGGGGTTTTGAGATTTACGGGGTTTTGAGATTTAGGGAATTTTATATGTTCAATCCGCTTCCGGAAAACCCTGACAGACGATTTAAACCATCCTGATAATTCGCCAGTTGCCTCGATAAATAGGCCGGAACAGGCCCGCTTCTCAGGCTGGCTTGTTGCAGAAGATCCGCCTTAACCGGATCGAAAGTCAGTGAGCGGAACGCCCGTTTAATGGTTTCAAGGGCAGTATCCAGCTGGGTACTGACATAGGCGGCCTCCTGTTTTGATCTGAGCGAAAACCCAGAGAGAAGCTTTAAGGCAAAAACACCGCCAAGATTATCAGGGTCCGTGCCAAGGGCATCGTCGCCAACAGTGGAAATTTTGTCAAATGGCAAGATTTTTGAGGGCTGAAGACCAAGTTTGACCAAGGCATCTTTCGCGCCCTTCCCGGCAATGATATCCAATGTGGCGCCATCTTTGGCCTCAATTTTTAACTCTGGCCCATTGGTGCCGGCAACTTGCACAGTTTCAATATATCGATAGGAGAGTTTCTGAATTCTTTTGGCCAATGCGGTGAAATCATCGCCCTCATTTATGGTTACTTTTTGCGCCTGCCCGCCATTGACAGAGATAAAGAAATGATCTCCGGCGCGCGCGGATGTCTGGGTTTCAATATCACGTGTCTGCGCGTTATCATAAAGTCCGGCTGGCAGGCCCAATTTGGTTAATATTGATGAGCCGGCAGCTGAAAAGGCGAGGGCCGAACTGCCATTATAGCCTGAGGCACCGCCAAATTGCCTGATCCAGTCCGCCGTTCCCGTCACGGCATCAATCTTGGCGGCGAAGCCATCCGTGGCCCCGGTTTTCGCCGCGCCCGGCAATGTACCATCGGTTTTTCCGGCAACATAAACGGCCCCGTTTTGTACGCTTAAGCCTTCGATCCTGTCGGTTGTGGCCGAACCAAGAAAATGGGTCCAGTCCGCAGTGAACGCCGCGCCCGTATCATTCAATTTTGTCACAAAGCCATCCCCGCCGCCGCTATGACCATTGGTCAGCGTGCCGCCGGATAAGGTGCCATTAAATGACGTGCCGGCTAAATATATACTGCCCGACGCATCCACCGCGATATCGTTGATGTTGCCGCCGCCCAGATGTCCAAGATCATATTGGGCAAGTTCAATGGTCGGGTCTGCCGCATCAAGTTTTCGAAGGATCACCCGTCCGTCATCTCTTGAGGCGATCAGAATGTTGCCATCAGCGGCGATGGCAACGGCTTCGCCCGTTTCCCTGCCGGTGCCGCCAATCTGGGCTGAGGCGGCGAGAATACCGGTCGCGCCGCTTAGTTTCGTGACAAAAATATCCGATCCGCCGCCGTGTGTGGTGGTCGCATTCAGATTGCCAAAAATTGATCCTGTGACAATGACATCACCTGCGCCGTCAATGGCAAGGCTATTGGCCTGATCCGTGGCAACGGTATCCTGCTGATGCGTCCAGAGTTCCTGTCCACCACTGTCGAATTTTGTAACAAAGCTGTCGAAACCTGAAAATGTATCGCCGGAGAGCAGCTCGTCATTTACCTGCCCCGCGATATAAATATTATCGGTGCTGTCGACAACCAGGTCAAAAGCCTCGGCCTTATCGCTGGCACCGAGCAGGCGGGTCCAGAGCAGATTACCCGAGGCATCATGTTTACTCAGGAAAACATCCTGTTCCGTTGCGCCGTTAATCTGGCGTCCAAAATCCCCTTCTGAATGACCAGCCACATAGACATTGCCCTGACTGTCCACGGCAGTGGCATTGGCCTGTGTTGTGAAAAGCTCTTCAGCCGTTTCGATGACGTTGCCGTCAGCATCTGTTGCCGGTGGAAGGGCGTTCGTCTGATCCGTGCCGGCGATCTGTCTGGAAAATTCTGTTATGGGGGTTGTGCCGGTCAGATCGCGTAATTTGGTTAAGCTCGCGGTTTCCGTCGCGTCCGAGCCGGCAGGTCTGGATGATCCCGTAATATATAAAGACGGTTCGCTCACCGCGGCGGTCAAGGTCACTTTTTCCCCTGACCCGGTTTCAATCTTCAGGGCAAATTTTCCGCCGGCAACATCTTCGATGGTAAATTTTGCCTGATATTTTCTGACGGCATTATTATCGACATCTAGCGTGGTAACAGCATTTATCTGTTGATTAATGAAAGTCACCAGATTTGTCAGGGTAAGGGGGGTCGTCATCTGGGACAGGTCAATGGTGATATCATCGTTCTCTGTTGTTTTATCCAGATTAAGGGTAAAGACCTCGTCGCCGACAAGCCCCGGAATTACCTGTGTTTTGGAACTGACAGAAAGCGGCGCTCCGGTGATATCCCGGTCATTTTTGCCAAGTGAAATATTGGATGTGACCCGGGACAGCTTTTCGCCATACATCAGGGTAAGCTTGTCAAGTTCCGCATCACGGATATAATTTTGAACCTGGCCCAGGCCGCCGCGAAACTGGCTGCTTAATTTGGCCAGAAGTGCTGTCGGGGTCGATGGTTCCGCCGCATAATCGGCAATAGTTTTTAAACTGTTGAGGGCCTGGTAGAGGGCAAAAAGCGCTTTTTCATCTTTATCCTGCGTCTGCAGAATAGTCCTGTTGTCTAGTTCGATAAAGTCGGTCTTGCCGCGCAGGGCATTAAATTTTCCGGCGAGCGTTCGGTTGGCATTTCTGTCTGCCAGGTCCCAGGGGGTAATGACGGCTGGGCCCCGGCCAAAAGGGGAATGTGTGGTATTTTGAATGGCGGCCACAGTTCTGCTCACCACTCTGGCATTGAAATAAGAGCCAAGCAGGTCTGCGTTGAACGTAATCAAATTGAAGTCAGTCATTGTAGGCCTGCCAAACTGCTGTCATCATGAAATACCATCATTTATTAAATTGGCCCTTTAAATATAGGGTAAATTTGCCGATTCTAAAATTATATGCCGATTCTAAAATTATATAAAGAATCTGTTAACAAATACGCAAGATCAGTCTATCACACTCTTAAATTCCCGCCAATAGGGCGATTTTGCCTAGTAGAGGCCCCAAAAGAAGAAAATTTCGGGGTTTATCGTCATGAGCTGCCGACTTTATGGGATAGGGCGTAAACTAGCTATTGAACTTGTGGGTGATCCACATTAAGTCTTAATCCAATATATTTTAACAAAATACAGGATGAAATATGGGTGGTTTTACGAATGATCTGGTTTGGCTTGTGGATGCCATTTTCGGGGTCATTAAATTTGGGCTTTTGATTTATATTATACTTGGTCTGCTGGTATCCTTTTCCATTGTCAACAGCTACAATCAGGTCGTGGCTATGGTCTTGGGAACATTGCAGCGGATATATGAACCGATGCTCAGGCCCATTCGAAATCTGCTGCCCAATCTTGGCGGCATTGATATTTCACCGGTATTTCTTTTTATCGCGCTTGAATTTACCAGCCGGATATTGATACGGATATTAATATCGCTGGCCTGAAAACTGTTTGATTTATACTTGATGTAATAAAACCATGAATGAGGGGTGCGCCTGTGCTTGAAAATATGCCTGAGAATATGTCTGAAGATATGCCTGAAAATATCATCGATGGTAAGGCCTTTGCCGCGGGTTTGAAGAGTGCTGCGGCAAAACAAGTCTCTATCCTGAAAGAAAAATATAATCTTACCCCAGGCCTTGCGGTGGTTCTTGTTGGCGAAGATCCGGCCAGTCAGGTTTATGTGCGCAATAAAAACAAATCCACCCATGAGGCCGGCATGAATAGTTTTGAGCATCGCATGGATAGCGGTGTAAGCGAGGCGGCCCTGCTGGCCGTCGTGAAGGATTTAAATCTTGATCCGGCCGTACATGGTATTTTGGTGCAATTGCCTTTGCCGGGGCATATTAATGAATCCGCCGTGATAGACGCCATTGCGCCGGAAAAAGATGTGGATGGTTTTCATGTGATCAATTCCGGGCTGCTTGCCACCGGTGGGCATGGCATGGTGCCTTGTACCCCTTTGGGCTGCATCATGATGTTGAAGGATCGTCTGGGATCGCTTTCGGGTCTGGATGCGGTCGTGGTTGGCCGGTCCAATATTGTCGGAAAGCCTATGGCGCAGTTGCTGCTGAATGAAAGCTGCACCGTAACGATCGCGCATAGCCGGACCAAGGATTTGGCCAAAGTGGTTAAGCGATCGGATATCGTGGTTGCCGCCGTTGGGGTGCCTGAATTGATCAAGGGGGACTGGATTAAGGATGGGGCCACCGTCATCGATGTGGGCATTAACCGTATTCAGAAAGAAGATGGAAAAATGAAACTGGTTGGGGATGTTGAATATGCCGAAGCCGCCAAACATGCCGCTGCCATAACACCGGTTCCGGGCGGCGTTGGTCCTGTGACCATCGCTGTTTTGCTGAAAAACACCATCACTGCCGCCTGCCGTATAGCGGGCGTGGAAGAGCCGGAAGTATAGTTTAAAGTATAAATTTTATCATGAAGTAAATAAGAGGCTTAAAAATACTTTTGGTATATATTTCAGTCTTGACCATCTGAAACTGATCCGTCCGCAAGCCCCCGTATAAGCGGGGGTTTTTCTGTTTTGCGGTCACTTTATGTCTGGCGGAAGGTAAATGTAAAAAAGAGATGACTTTTCCGATCCTTGTTCCTATGAATATTTTATGAATAATAAATTGGCTATAAGCCCATCATGGGTCAGGGAACGGATAGCACGGCAGTTTGTAGCCTTGCTGCGCCTGTCCTTTCCTGTTGTGTTGCAGCGGCTGGGCATTATGACGATGGGCATTGTTGATACCATGATGGTTGGGCGTTTTTCGGCCCAGGAGCTGGCCTATCAGAGCATTGGTTATGTGCCGGTATCATCAGTCATCATCATTGCTATCGGGCTGATGATGGGCACTATGGTTTTGACATCTAATGCCTTTGGGGTAGGCGATTATAAAAAATGCGGGCGGGTTTGGCGGCGCTCACTTCCCTATGGTTTCTGCCTTGGTATGGTTGGCTTCGTGGTCTGCCTGTTTGGGGAGCCTCTGTTGCTGATGCTTGATCAGCAGCCGGATATCGCCCGCGGCGGCGGGGTCATGATGCGGGCCATTGCCATTGGTATTCCCATGACCTGCATCATGCTGGCCTGCACGTTTTTTCTAGAGGGGATTAACCGTCCCTTGCCGGGGATGCTTTTCATGTTTGCGGCTAATCTGCTCAATATTCTCCTGAACTGGGTATTTGTATATGGCCATTTCGGATTTGCGGCCATGGGCGCGGAAGGATCCGCATGGGCGACCAGTCTGGTTCGGACTTTTCTTGCGGTGGGGATGTTCTTTTATATTCTGAATATGAAGGATCATGATCTGTTTGGCATTCGGGAGAAGGTTGATCTGCGGTTCCATAAATGGCAACGACAGCGCCATATTGGCTACGGCGCAGGTGTGACCAGCGGTGCGGAACATGCAGGATTTGCGACTTTGCAGGTTTTTGCAGGCTGGATCAGTCCTTTGATGCTGGGCGCATTCGCCATTGCCTTTAATGTTTATGGCATTCCCTATATGATTGCTTACGGCATTGCCGGGGCAACAGCGGTTCGGGTTGGTATTGCCTTTGGCCGACGGGATCACCGTGATCTTGTGTTGGCGGGCACATGCGGCATGATTATTAATTTTATGTTGATGGTGCCGATGCTTGGCCTGTTGTTGGTATATCCGGTAAAGATAGCCGGCGCCTTTACCCTGGAACCTGCTTTGGTGACGGCCACGGTGCCCTTGATTATTCTGTCAGCATGGATGCTGTTATTTGACAGTGCGCAGACGGTGATTGGTAATGGCCTTCGCGGGCGGCGCGATATATGGGCCCCGACGGCGCTGTATTTTTTCAGTTACATATTGGTGATGATTCCCTTGGCGCATTATTTGGCCTTTGGCCTTGATCGCGGCGCAGTAGGGTTGATGGAAGCTACTGTATATGCAAGTTTTGCCGCATTTATCCTGTTGGTTTTCCGGTTTTATTATCTGTCATATCTTGATCTCAAGCGGTCTTGATATGTTGAATTTTGTTATTGTGAACCTGTTTGACCTGTCTTGTCAGGGCGCGCCTCTTGACCCTAAGGTAATAGAGTGTCGGCACAAAGACCAAGGCGAGTAATGTGGCACCGACCATGCCGCCGGAGATGGCTGTCGCCAGCGGCGGCCACATACCGCCGCCCCAAATAATCAACGGCATAAAACCGCCAACTGTGGTCAGCGTGGTCGAAATGATATGTCGGCTGCTCCTTACGACGATATCAACAATTGCCTCTGGATCTGCGGCTCGGGCCCTTTCATTGGCCCGCAAGGCGGCGAGGACAACAATACTGTCATTAATGGCAAGCCCGATCAGGCCCATGGTGCCCATAATGCCGGTAAATCCCATGGGGAAACCAAATAACCAAATGGCAAATAAGGCCAGCCCCACACTGAAGAAGGCGACCCCTGCGATAATCAATGCAGATGTAAAGCTGTTGAAAGCCAACACCAAGACACCCATCATGATGACCAGAAGGGGTAGAACGGTTGATAATAGCTCGCCTACAGAATCAGATCTTTTTTCAGCCTCGCCGCCAAATTCAAGATGATATCCTGCGGGTAATTCAAAATTTCCTTCTATCAGCCTGCGCTGGAAATCTGCCAGTGCCACACTGGGCAGGCTATAGGGCTCAATAAAAGCCTGAAGTATGTTTACTCTTTTGCTGTCGCGCCGCGTCACGGCGCTATAGGATGGGATTAATTCCAAAGCACCAAGACTGCTGAGCGGCACGCCGGGTAAGTGGTGTCCGCCAGTGGTCTCACTTCCGTTCGCCGCAATGAGCGCATTATTGAACAGATAGTCAAGGCTTGATCTATTTTGCCCGCCGGTACGAACCCGTACGGGCAGACTTTCACTGCCTTCAAGCACACTGCCGCCGACCTGCCCCTCAAGGGCGTTGTTCAATTGTTCGGCGATTTGGTTTAACCTCAGGCCAGCGGCTTCTGCCGCATCCTCATCGGGAATGAAATTCAATTTGGGATGACTTAAGGAAATTTTTGCTCTGGTATAGGTGACATTCTTGGTTTGGGCTAGAATACGGCGAATTTCTTCCCCTTTTTCGGACAGAATAGTCAAATCCTGACCATAAATAAAGATTTCCAGAGGGGCCTCGAAAGGGATGCCTTGCTCAAAAGGGATGGCAATAATCATCGCATCGGGTAAACCCGTCATAAGGTCATGCTGCAACCGGGGCAAGATGTCCACGGTGGCTTGATCGGATTTGGTATTTACAAAGCCGCCTGCAAAATTATTCTGACCCGCCTGATTAAGGAAACTATTGTAGAATACCGCTGGTGGTGTTTCGGCTACGAACCAGTAATCATTTGTTATTTCCGGATATTTTGCCATTATTTCGCGAGCTTTGTCCACTTGCCGCATGGTTTCTTCTATGCTGCTATGGGACGGCAATGTCATTTGCAGTTGAAATTGATTCCGATCTACGGGCGGAAAGAATTGTTGAACCATAATTGTACTGACACCAAATCCGATCAAGGGCAGGGTAATGGACAACAACAGGGCTTTTTTGGGGTGACCCAAACACCAACGTAAACCCGCACGATATCTCTCCCGAAGCGGAATATTGCTATAGCCACGTTGCAAAATGCTGGTTTTATCCCGCATTAATTCATTCCGGTCAAAATAACCCGCCAAGGCCGGAATGATGGTCATGGATAATAAGAGCGAGGCAAATAAAGATATGATCACCGCCAGCCCCAATGTGCCGACAAACTCGCCGATGGGGCCGGGGGACAGAACAATGGGCATGAAAGTCAAGGAGGTGGTCACGGTTGAGGCGAGTAAGGGAATATATAAATGTTTGACCATTTTAGATATGGATGTTTCGATATCAATGCCCTCACGGCGGGATTTGCGATATTCATCCACGGCGACAATGGCATTATCAATCAATAGCCCGAGCGCAATGATCAATCCAGTGATCGACATTTGATGCAGGGGGATATCCATGAAATTAAATGTCGTCATGACAATCAATATAGTAAGTGGTAATGCGGTTGCCACCAATAACGCCGATCGCCATCCCATCATGAAAATCATGATAATGACGATAATGATTGCACCCAGAAAGATATTACCAATTAGGGTCGACAGGCGGTTTGTTGAATAGACATCCTGATTAAAAATCACTTCAGCTTTGATGCCTTCGGGCAAGTTCTTTTTAAATTGGTTCAGTTCTGATTGGAGTATGGCCACCCATTGATCGACCCGAATATTATCGCTAACCTTTGCCCCCACAATAACGCCGCGTTTTCCGTTGAGAAATGCCGCGCTCTGGACTGGCTCACGAAAGCCCTTCACGACAGTGGCAATGTCCCCCACTTTTAAGAATTGCCCGGTTGCGATCTGTTTTAACGGGATATTGCGGATGCGATCTTCAGATTTAAGCTCACCGCCCACTTCCAAAATCAAATCATGTTGACCATTACGTAGTTGTCCGGCAGGAACTTTTGAATCTGTTTGGGCGATAGCGTTCGAGACATCTTTTACCGTAAGTCCGACAGACGAAAGGGTATCAGGATTAACCGTAACAATAAACTCTTCTTCCAGTTCGCCGAAAACATCCGTTTCTTCGGTGCCGGATAATGGCGAGAATATACGTTCCAAATCCTTGGCAAAGCGGCCCAAAATATCGACCTGAGGTTTAGAGGATATACCCTCAGGCATATTCCATGTTAAGCCTACCATGAAGGTAAAGACCGCACTCTTCCGATCGAGCATATAGGGCGTTAAGGCCCCCTCCGGCAGGTCTTTTTCCGCATCTTTTAGCTTGTCGCGAACCTTGGACCAGACATTCGCCATTTCATCAACGGTGACAGAATCTTCGATTTGAATGGCGACAGTGGACATACCCGCGCGGGAGGTGCTGATCAATTGTTTGATTTCGTTAACTTCGCTCAAGGCGGCTTCAATTTTTTCAGTGACAAGAGCCTCTACCCGTTCCGCGCTGGCACCGGGGAATGGGGTATTGGCCGAATCAAATCGGTGCGTGAGACTGGGGTCTTCTTGCCGAGGCAGGGAGGAAATTGCCGAGAATCCCGCCACTAATATAAGGCCAATAGTGAGTGTGGTTAGGCGGCGATTACGGAAAAAAAGATTACTCCACATATCATTCACTCTCGCTTAGGCGGACCAGTTGGCCGGGAACAAGGCGATGAATGCCGCCGGTGACGATGCGATGATCATCCTGCAGCGTGCCCCGGACAAAAACGCGGTCAGAATCCACATAGAGGAGCTGTAATTCCTGGCGCGAGACTATACTATATCTTTCGGGGCCATATTCTTCTGTCCCCTTATAAGGCGTAAGCGTATAGGCACTCCATAAGCCCCGTCTGCTTTCGGCGAGTGCGCTGCTTGGCAGCCAGAAACCGGCCTGTTGAATATCAGTATTAATCATGATCTGGGCCAGACCGCCGGCCCTAATGTTTTTTGTGTCATGGGTTACATCAAATATCGCCGTGACGGTGCGTGTTGATTGATCCATTTTTTTGAGTATAGAGCGCAGTCTGGTTTCGATCCGTTGGCCTTGATAGTCAAAAATATAGGTATCGCCGGGTATCAGGGCGGCGATGGCAGATTGCGGAAAGCCGACCTGTATTTCAAGCTTCTGATTTTCGATCAGGCGTATGACGGGCGTGCCAGCACCAATAGCTGTTCCTTCATCCTGGTAACGGCGGACCACACTGCCGTTAAAGCGGGCGGTTAACGTGGACAGATCGCGTTCAGTTGCAAGGCTTTTCAGCGCCGCGCGTGATTTTGTCACCGTCGCCTCGTTGGCAACTTTACGGGCTTTCAGAGCAATGAGGTCAAATTTTACCTCATCATATTTTTGGATTGAAATATGTTTTTTATCCATAAGGACACGATAGCGGTCATAGGTGGCCTGCGCCCGATCAAGCAGAGCGGCTGTTTCGAACTGTAAGGCAATAGCCTCTGCAAGGCTTGCATCCAGTTCTTGCTTGCGGGCCTCAAGCCTTCGCATATCCAGACGGGCCAGGATATCGCCCTTGTGGACTTGATCCCCATCATCGACCAGAACGTCTGCCAGAAGGCCGCCGGTGTCAAACCCATGGTCGCTTTCCCGCCCCGCGACGATGCTGCCGGCGTATTTCTGTCTTACCTGATAATTTTCCGCAGCTCTGATGACGGTCGTCTGAACGCTAAGCACTTGGGACAAAATGCCCTGGTCTTTATCGGAGACGGCGAATACAGCGGTTCTGGCAACAAAAATAATACTTAAAATGACAATGACAAGACTCACCATAAAGATGACTCTAAATTGTTTTTTGGCATAAAAAACTGATGGGGAAGATGGCGGGGATAGCGTCTTCCCTGCCGCATTTTTATCTGTATTCGCCGCCGTATCAGATAGGTTGGTCATTATATTGTATCGCCGTTGAATCATATGATATGTTTACGATGACAACATATCATATATATATTCGCCGTCAACATTTATTGTTTTCGCTAAGGTCATGTGGCCTTCGGGGGTGTTTTCCCAGGCTTGATGAAGAGGTAAAAATATTGGAAAAGCGATGAATCTCAATATTTTGACAAAAGGATATGAAAGAAATAATATTGGGATGAGTATATTTAATACACCGGATTTTAAATCAATTTACAGAGTATTTTTTATGAATTATGTCAGGTCGCTTATTTTTAACAGCTTTTTTTGGCTTGGCACGGCATTGTGGATTTTATGTGTGCTTATTCCGGTATCTTTACTCAAGTCTCCGGCCCTTATGCGGCGATGTCTGGTAATATGGTTCAGGTTGGTGTTTTTTTTGCTGGATAAAATAAGTGATATTAAGGTGGAAGAGCGGGGTATTGAAAATCTGCCGACAGACAAAGGGTTTATTTTATGCTGTAAGCATATGAGTAATCTTGATGCGTTGCTGATCTATTCCCGGTTGCCAAATCTGACGGCGCTTGCAAAAATAGAGTTATTCAGTGTTTTTGGCATCAAACAGGTATTGACGAAAATGGCGGTTATCCCCATTGACCGGGGAAAGGGGAAAGCCAAAAACAAAACATCTGAAATAGCCGATATATTAATCGAACAGAAAATTCCGTTGTTGTTATTTGTGGAGGGTACCCGAATTCCCGCCGGCCAGCGCAAGCCATTAAAAACCGGGGTATATTATATCCAGGAAGACAGGGATCTCCCGGTGATTTGTGCGTCGACCAATACGGGCATTCATTGGGTAAAGGGCAGCCCCTTTAACAAGCCCGGGACTATTGTCATGGAATATCACCCGGCCATTGAACAGGGGCTGGATAAGGAAAGTTTCATGGCGAAGGTCACAGAAAATGTCGTTATACACAGCGAAAAGCTGATGGGTATCGAAGGCCCAAAGATATAAGGCCAGAGATATAAGGCCAGAGATATAAGGAGAACAGGGACTGTATAGCCCGGCCTTATAATATAAATATCATTTATACATATGCCGGGCTAATTATGATGTGATTTAATCCATATGTAGAATCACGCCGATCCGAAACACCTCTGTGCTGGGATCAAAAAAGAAATCATCAGCGCCGCGCTGCCAATTAATTTCTGAATGGGCGGTTCTGGCATATTCAATGCGTAAAGCAATATCTTCCATGATGCCAATCTCAAAACCTGCGCCGTAACGATAGCCTCCGGCAGACTGGGAAAATTCGTCGGCGCTATCGCTGATATTAAACTTGGTTGAGGTATAGCCGCCAAGGCCATAAATGAGGATATTATCTGATATGGTAAAACCGATGCGGGAATTAATATCAAAGGCAAAGCCTGCTTTTATTCTTACATCGTCCGGGCCTTCTATGGTATTGATGATAGCTGTGCTACTGCCGCCCGGCAAGCCGAGCGCGCCTTCAATGCTGACATACATCGGGCCCCAGATATTGGTGCCAATGCCGCCGTAAAGGGTGCCGCCGTATCCTGTGCCCTCGGTGGCATCACCGATGCCGGTAAAGAGATTAGCCTCACCTTCTCCCGGTTCCAGGGCGACATAGCTGTTTTTTGAGGTCACTCTTGAATAGTTGGCATGTAAACCAAGGTAGAGGCCTTCAAATGGATTGGCATCTTCGCCGGCATGAGCATGGGGTATTGTGAGGGTGGCGGTGGATAAAACCCCCATTGTTATGACGGCGGCACTAACGAGTGCGGTTTTAAGTGGGTTGGACATTAAATATACATTTCCCTTTTTATGTGAATATTAGTTTTTTGCTTATTTGATAGTCAGCGTATCTGGTTATTCCCGGTGTATACCGGTTATTCCATGTCATTTTTGTGACTATATTACAGCTTTTTTTGGATCATGAAACAAGAAGTTGACCTTTCCCTTGACTCTGATACTAATTCCCCATATTTTCCGCATAAATATCAAGGATATGCAAAAGAACGCGTCCCGGGATGTACACCAGTTAGCGAAGATTCGCCCACTGGTGCTTTTTTGTTATGTTCTTTTGTGATTGCCGAGATTGAAGTAACCATTTGGAAGTAACAATAATGTTTAACAGTTTAAGCGATAAGCTTGGCGGAATATTTGATAAGCTGAAAAGGCGCGGCGCTCTGAAAGAGGCTGACGTTAAGGAAGCTATGCGGGAAGTGCGTGTTGCGCTTTTAGAGGCAGATGTTGCCTTGCCCGTGGTCAAGGATTTCATGGCCAAGGTCATTGAGCGGGCTGTCGGACAGGAGGTGATGAAGTCTGTCTCCCCCGGGCAAATGGTTGTCAAAATTGTTAATGATCAGCTGGTGGAAATGCTTGGCAGTGAAACGCGCGGTATCAGCCTTGCCGCCGTCGCTCCGGTGCCGATCCTGATGGTGGGTTTGCAGGGGTCTGGTAAGACAACCTCTGCGGCAAAGATTGCCAAACGGCTAACAGAAAAAGAAAACAAGAAGGTCATGATGGCCTCGCTGGACATATATCGTCCAGCCGCCATGGAACAGCTTAAGATTTTGGGTGAACAGATAGCTGTGCCGACCTTGCCGATCATTGAGGGCCAGATGCCGGTTGATATTGCCAAGCGGGCAATGACGGCGGCCAAGCTGCAGGGCATGGATGTTGTTCTTTTGGATACGGCTGGCCGGCTGCATATCGATCAGACGTTGATGGCGGAAATTATCGGGGTGTATAATGCGGTAACCCCGCATGAAACATTACTTGTTGTTGATAGCCTGACTGGACAGGACGCGGTCAATGTGGCTCAATCCTTCAGTGATCAGATTGGTATTACTGGTGTTGTTCTGACCCGGATGGATGGTGACGGACGCGGCGGCGCGGCGCTTAGTATGCGGGCGGTAACGGGCCAGCCGATCAAGCTTGTTGGTACGGGTGAGAAGCTGGAAGACCTGGAAGAATTCCACCCGGAACGTGTGGCTTCCCGAATTTTGGGTATGGGCGATGTGGTTTCTCTTGTGGAAAAGGCCGCTGAGACTATTGAGGCCGAAGAAGCCGAAATTATGATTAAAAAGATGAAGAAAGGCCAGTTCGATTTTGACGATCTGCGTTCCCAACTTCGTCAGATGAAAAAACTGGGCGGCATGTCGAGCATTCTTGGCATGTTACCGGGTATTGGCAAGGCGCAAAAACAAATGGCCAATGCGAATATAGATGATTCTGCATTAAAGCGGCAGGAAGCCATCATCAATAGTATGACGCCATTGGAAAGAGAACGGCCCAAGTTATTAAATGCCTCCCGCAAGAAAAGAATAGCCAGCGGTGCCGGCGCGAGCGTTCAGGATGTCAATAAGTTGATTAAGATGCAGAAACAGATGGCTGTCATGATGAAGAAGATGGGCAAAATGGGTAAAGGCGGTGGTGGTATGCCTTTGCCGGGCCAGATCCCGCCCGGAATGGAAGGTTTGCTTCCGAAATAAAAGCATGGAAGGTTTGCTTCCGAAATAATAATCTAAGCCAATATATAAACCGAAGCCGATCAGGCTGAGACAAGGCCGACTGGCCGCCCGAGTTAATACGAGGAAAGCCTGAGCGCAAGCGCCGGTGATTGAGGTAAAATAAAAAACAAGACTAAACAAATGAATACTGAATTTTAAAATAATACTAAAAAATTTAAACTTGAGAAAGGATTAGCCTGAATGGCTGTTAAAATTAGATTGGCCCGCGGGGGCGCGAAAAAACGTCCCTATTATCGTATTGTTGTTGCGGATGTGCGCGCACCGCGTGATGGCCGTTATATTGAGAAAGTAGGCACCCATAATCCGCTTTTGCCTAAGGATCACGAAGATCGTGTTCGTCTGGTTGAAGATCGGATTAAATATTGGCTGAGTGAGGGTGCGCAACCGACGGATCGTGTTGCGCGTTTTCTTGATGCCGCCGGTTTGCTTAAGCGTGAAGCAAGAGACAATCCGAATAAAGGTAAGCCTGGTGCCAAGGCACTAGAGCGTGTTGAGGAAAGAAAAGCTAAAGGGGAGGCTGCTGCAGAAGCCGCTGAGGCGGCTAAAGTCGCCGCCGCTGAAGCTGCTGCCGCTGCAAAGGTTGCTGAAAAAGAAGCGGCCTCAGCTAAAGAAGCCGCCCCAACTAAAGAAGAACCAGCGGCTGAAACCACGGAAGTTCCTGAGGAAGCCGCTAAAGCCTAAGGCTTGATAAATACGGGCCAAAGCCTAAGGCTTGATAAATACGGGCCAAAGCCTAAGGCTTGATAAATACGGGCCAAAGCCTAAGGCTTGATAAATACGGAAAGACTAGTCCCGATGCCTCGACCTAACTATGTACATTCCCGGCGCGCTGAGCCTGAAATTGGTCCCGAATGGGTTTCAATTGGGGTGATCGTCGGGGCTGTCGGGGTCAAGGGCGCTGTTCGGCTAAAGACGTTTGCGGATGACCTGCCGTCTGCTTTAAGCGCGGGCGCGGTGACAGTTTTTCCGAATACAACCAGTCAGGGTGAACAGCGTGACTGCAAACTGATGCATAAGATCAAGGTTGGATATGCCTGCCAGATTTCTGGCATAGAAGATCGGAATCAGGCAGAAGCCTTCAGGGGTGTTAAATTATATGTTCCGCGTGAAAGCCTGCCTGAGATAGAAGACGGCAGTTTTTATTACGAGGATATGGAAGGATTGATCGCCAAGGATACAAACGGTAACCCGTTTGGGGTGGTTGAGTCCATATATAATTTTGGGGCAGGAGACGTGCTTGAAGTGCAGCTGGACGATATTCAGGACGGCCCGGCGAGCGGTAAAATAATGTATCCTTTTCGGGACGTGTTTGTGCCGGAAGTGAATATTGCGGATAAATATCTGGTGATTGATCGCGCCGCATTTGGCGATGATCCGGGGCCGGATGTGGGTTCAGAAAAAACGTAAGATGAGCGACCCGATTTGGACAGCGCAAATTTTGACCCTTTTCCCGGAAATATTTCCGGGGCCATTGGGGGCCTCCCTTGCGGGGAAGGCTCTTGATAAGGGGCTTTGGGCGATGAATGTGGTGCAAATACGGGATTATGCCCTGGACAAGCATCGCAATGTTGACGATACGCCGGCCGGCGGTGGGCCGGGCATGGTGATGCGGGCGGATGTACTAGCGGCGGCCATTGATGATGTGAGCAAAGATAAAAACGGCGGCGACTATCCTGTGGTTTATTTGTCACCGCGCGGCAGAAAGATGGATCAGGAATTGGTTCGGGAACTGGCCTTGAAAAAAGGTATTACGCTCCTGTGTGGCCGGTTTGAGGGTGTGGATGAGCGGCTTTTGGAGACGCGCAATATCATGGAGGTAAGCCTTGGTGATTTTGTTTTGTCCGGTGGGGAAATTGCGGCCATGGCATTGATGGATGCGGTGGTCCGAACCATTCCGGGTGTGATCGGCGATGCGGATACACTGCTGGAAGAAACTTTTGAATCGGGGCTGCTAGAGTATCCCCACTATACCCGCCCTAAAGTCTGGGACGGGCAGGAAATACCGGAAGTGCTGCAATCGGGGCACCATGGAAAAATAAAGCAATGGCGCCTGGAACAGTCAGAAAATCTGACACGGGAAAGGCGGCCAGACCTTTGGAAACAATACCTTAACCAGAATAAATGATGGTTCTAAGGGGAAGTAAATAAGGGTAGATCTTCTGTTGGACAAACCGAAAAACAGCGGATATACGGATGAAGAAATTTGATGTTGGAATTTGAGTATTCTTGCTATATAAGCAGGCAAGCTGAAGAGAGAGAGCGTTATGAATATTATTGAAAAATTTGAAAAAGAACAGATTGCAAAGCTTACAGAGGGTAAGGTAATTCCCGAATTTGCGGCTGGCGATACGTTGCGGGTAAATGTGAAAGTTATCGAGGGAACGCGCGAGCGTATTCAGGGGTATGAGGGTGTTTGTATCGCCCGCTCAAATCGGGCCTTGAATTCATCTTTCACTGTCCGTAAAATTTCCTATGGTGAAGGGGTGGAACGTGTTTTCCCGCTTTATTCACCGAATGTGGATAATATTGAAGTTATTCGCCGGGGTAAAGTTCGCCGGGCGAAACTCTATTATCTGCGTCCATTGCGCGGTAAGAAAGCCCGTATCGCGGAAAGAAAAGACTGGATGAAGAAAACGGTTACGGCAAAAACTGAGGGACTAACCCCCTCAGAGGAAGCCTGATTGACTTAAAGTTTTTTTAAGAAAATCCGGGCTGGCATGAGAAGCCCCGAAAATACTAAGGGGCTCGAATATTGCGGGCTCCTTTTTTCATATGTGAAGAATTTATTTTAAACATCTCATTAAGGATCATCGCCGCAATTGGTCTGAATAGGACGCGAGAAAGAAAATGACTGAAACTGAGCAGAAGCCAAAAACACTTTATGATAAACTATGGCAAAGTCACATCGTTGACCAGCAAGATGACGGCAATTGTCTGATTTATATTGATCGCCATATCATTCATGAGGTCACAAGCCCACAAGCTTTTGAAGGGCTTCGAAGCGCCGGTCGCGCGGTTGCGCAGCCCGGAGCCATGCTTGCGGTGCCGGATCATAATGTGCCAACGAGCGCGGACCGGGCAACGGCGATTAATGCCGAAGACAGCCAGCTTCAACTGGATACTCTGGCGGCAAACTGTAAAGAATTTGGGGTTGAATATATTCCCATGCTGGATGACCGTCAGGGCATTGTCCATATCGTCGGGCCGGAGCAGGGCTTCACCTTGCCCGGCATGACGATTGTCTGTGGTGATAGTCATACGTCCACTCATGGGGCTTTTGGCGCTTTGGCTTTTGGTATTGGGACCTCAGAGGTCGAGCATGTCATGGCGACACAAACCCTGGTTCTAAAGCCGCAAAAAAATATGCGCATTGATGTCGAGGGGGCACTCGGGGCCGGCGTGACAGCAAAAGATATCGCCCTCGCCGTTATTGGCGAAATTGGCACGGCGGGCGGCACCGGCCATGTCATCGAATTTACCGGATCGGCTATTCGCGACCTGTCTATGGAAGGCCGTATGACGTTATGTAATATGTCCATTGAAGCTGGGGCAAGATCCGGCCTGGTGGCCCCTGATCAGACAACATTTGATTATGTGATGGGCCGGGAAAGGTCACCAAAAGCGGGTGCCTTTGAGCAGGCCGTTGCCTATTGGAAAACCCTACACACGGATGCGGGTGCACTTTATGACAAAGAAGTTTTTCTGCGGGCTGAAGAGATCGCGCCGCAGGTAACCTGGGGCACCAGTCCGGAAAATGTGTTGCCCATCACAGGCGTTGTCCCTTCTCTGGATGATACGCCGGGCGCCGATGCTAAAATTGCTTTGCAGCGGGCGCTGGACTATATGGGCCTGACCGCAGGAACACGGCTACAGGATGTGTCCATTGAACGGGTTTTTATTGGGTCCTGCACCAATGGCCGGATCGAAGATATTCGCATGGCCGCAGAAGTTGTGCGCGGGCGCAAGGTTCACAGCGATGTCACCGCCTGGGTCGTGCCGGGGTCCGGTCTGGTTAAACTTCAGGCTGAAGATGAAGGACTGGATCAGATATTGATGGAAGCCGGTTTTGAATGGCGCTCGCCCGGATGTTCCATGTGCCTTGCCATGAATGCGGATAAATTGGGGCCACATGAACGTTGCGCCTCTACGTCAAATCGAAATTTTGAAGGTCGGCAAGGGCCCAAAGGCCGCACCCATCTGATGAGCCCGGCTATGGCGGCAGCGGCGGCGATAACGGGCCGGTTAACAGATGTCAGGGAGCTTTAAATATGGATAAATTTATTACGTTGAGTGCTATTGCCGCCCCCTTCCCTGTCGCGAATATCGACACGGATATGATCATTCCCCAGCAGCATTTAAAAACCATTAAACGGACGGGACTGGGTCAATTTGCTTTTTCCAATATCCGTTATCATGATGATGGCTCAGAGCGAGAAGATTTCGTCCTGAATAAGCCGGCATACCGTACCGCTGAAATTTTGATCACGGGCGAGAATTTTGGTTGTGGCTCCAGCCGCGAACATGCGCCCTGGGCTTTGAAGGACTTTGGTATTAAATGTGTTATTGCGCCCAGTTTTGCAGATATTTTTTACGGTAATTGTTTTAAGAATGGCCTTTTACCGATCATTCTGCCGCAAAAAGAAATTGACCTGCTGCTTGATGATGCCAGCCGCGGGGCCAATGCCATGATCACGGTTGATCTGGAAAAACAGGAAATATCGGGACCGGACGGCGGCAAGCTGTCTTTCGACGTTGACCCATATCGCCGTCATTGCCTGCTGAATGGCCTGGATGATATTGGTCTGACATTAGAGAAAAAAGCGGCTATTGAAAGCTATGAAACAAAAAGGAGACTAAGCCAGCCCTGGTTGTATTAAAGGGCTGTATAAGGATTGGATATGGATAAAATATTATCATTATTGATGTTGCCAGGAGATGGAATCGGGCCGGAAATCATTAGAGAGGCGCGCCGGGTGGTGGATTGGCTCGGCCCTAACCGTGGTTTGAATTTTAAGGTTTATGAGGATCTTGTGGGCGGGGCGGCTTATGATGATTGCGGCAAACCTCTGGCGGATAAGACCTTGGCGCGGGCGAAATCTGTGGATGCGGTTTTGCTTGGCGCGGTTGGCGGGCCGAAATGGGATGGTGTCGATTATGATAAACGCCCCGAAGTTGGTTTGCTGAGCTTGCGGAAAGAATTGGGTCTTTTTGCCAATTTGCGTCCGGCTATCTGTTTTGAATCGCTTGTGGGGGCCTCCAGTTTAAAGCCGGAATTGGTCAGTGGTCTTGATATTCTGATCGTGCGGGAGCTTACAGGCGGCGTATATTTTGGTGAGCCGCGCGGCATCGAAAGTCTGCCGGGTGGCGAGAGGCGCGGCATTAATACCCACGTCTATACCACGTCCGAAATTCACCGTATTGCTCATGTGGCTTTTGACATGGCGGGTAAGCGGGGCGGACGCGTGACCTCAACTGAAAAAGCCAATGTGATGGAAAGTGGTTTGTTATGGCGCGAGGAAGTGACCAAGGTGGGGATGGATTATCCGGACATTCCTCTTGATCATATGCTGGCCGATAACTGTGCCATGCAATTGGTTCGTGCGCCAAAACAGTTTGACGTGATTGTGGCTGATAATCTTTTTGGTGATTTGTTGAGTGATATTTCGGCCATGCTCACAGGATCTCTGGGCATGTTGCCCTCAGCGTCCCTGGGCGCTATAGGCGGCGGCGCAATGTATGAACCGGTTCACGGCAGCGCGCCGGATATTGCCGGTCAAAATGTGGCAAATCCTATCGCCATTATTCTGAGCCTTGCCATGGCCCTGCGTTATACCTTTGAATGTGCGGATGAGGCCCAATTGATCGAGGATGCCGTACAGGATGTTCTGGCGAGCGGTCTGCGGACGGCCGATATCATGCAGCCGGGTAAAGTTAAGGTGTCAACCTCCGTCATGGGGGACCGTATTTTAGAGGCTATGGCGCGCCTGAACGTTACTTGAAAGAATATGACTTAAAAGTAAAAGTATATGACTTAAAATTTGGAGTAAACTATGTCTTATAAAGTTGCCGTCATTGGTGCCACTGGTAATGTGGGGCGGGAAATGCTGAATATGCTGGCGGAACGCCAGTTCCCCGTGTCCGAAGTGGTCTCCCTGGCTTCCCGCAGGTCATTGGGTCAGGAGGTGACCTTTGGTGATAAAACGCTGAAGACCAAATGTTTGGATGATTATGATTTTGCCGGCACGGATATTGCCTTAATGTCCGCAGGCGGCGAGATTGCAAAAAAATGGAGCGAGAAGATCGGGGCAACGGGCTGTGTGGTCATTGATAACAGTTCCCATTTTCGTATGGACCCAAAGGTGCCGTTGATCGTGCCCGAAGTCAATGCTCATGCTATTGCCGGCTATACCAAGAAAAATATTATTGCCAATCCGAATTGTTCCACGGCGCAAATGATGGTGGCCCTCAAGCCTTTGCATGATTATGCCAAAATTACGCGGGTGGTTGTGTCAACCTATCAATCTGTATCTGGCAGCGGCAAGGCGGCGATGGATGAATTATGGACCCAAACCCGGGCGATTTTTGTCAATGATCCGATTGAACCTGAAATTTATCCAAAACAGATCGCCTTTAATGTGATCCCGCATATTGATGTTTTCATGGATAGCGGGGATACCAAAGAAGAATGGAAAATGGTTTCCGAAACCGCAAAAATACTTGACCCTGATATTAAGGTAACGGCTACGTGCGTTCGGGTGCCGGTTTTTCTTGGTCATTCTGAATCCATCAATATTGAATTTGAAAATGCTATTGACGAGACGGAAATTTTCAAAATTCTGCGGGAGGCCCCCGGCATTATGGTTTTTGATAAGCGGGAAGACGGGGGTTATATTACGCCCATTGAATGCGCCGGTGAATATGCCACTTATATCAGCCGTATTCGCCGTGATGTGACGGTGAAAAATGGCCTTAATCTGTGGTGCGTATCGGACAATCTGCTCAAAGGGGCGGCGTTAAACGCGATTCAGATCGCGGAAATGCTCTGTAGTAAATATTTAAAAAAAGGATGAACCGCGTAAATAACAGTTGAAAATTGTTAAAAATACGGTTTGTTCACAAGATAATGTCAAAAAGAGGCGGATGTTATGCATCGGCCTCTTTTTTTTGTCTAAAAAGCTTTATTTATAGGGAAATCTGCGCCTATGATCTCATCACACTTACAAATTAATTAATACAACGAAGGGATAGGATAAGTCATGATGAGAAAAACAAGTTTACTGGTCATTACCCTCATGCTTTCCATGTTTTTGGCAGGCTGTGATACTGAAGTCGCCACCGACAGCAAAAAGACCGCAACGGCTGTGGAGGCCAAAGCCTTTGTTGAGGCAGTGGAGACAGATTTTGCGGAAAAAGGTGAATTTGCCGCCCGCGCCTATTGGGTTCAGGCCAATTTCATGACGGCTGATACCAATGCGATTGTGGCGCAAGTGGGGGCAGATATGACAGCACTGGCGGTAAAATATGCCAATCAAGCCAAAGAATTTAATGATCTCGAGCTGGCGGCCCCCTTGCGCCGTAAAATGGAAATGATCAAGCTTGGCATTACCTTGCCGGCCCCAACCAATGCCGCAGAGAATAAGGAGCTGGCTACAATATCCGCCGACCTTGACAGCATGTATGCCACCGGAAAAGGCCCGGAAGGCCGCACACTTGGCGAATTATCAAAAGTTATGGCCACCTCCAGCGATCCAGATGAGCTGCTTAACGCATGGACAGCATGGCGCAGCATATCACCTGCCATGAAAGATAAATATGCCCGTATGGTGAATATTGCCAACAAGGGCGCGCGAGAGCTTGGCTATAGCGATGTGGGTTATATGTGGCGTGCGGGCTATGATATGCCCGCCGATGATTTTCGGGCTGAGGCTGATCGCATCTGGGGTCAGGTCAAGCCCTTGTATGACTCCCTGCATTGTCATGTGCGGGGCAAACTTAATGAGAAATATGGTAATGATGTCGCCCCGAATGAAGGGGCAATCCCGGCGCATCTGACGGGTAATATGTGGGCGCAGACATGGGGAAATATTTCTTCTATCGCGGAACCTGAGGGAACAGAGATTGGTTATGATCTCACGTCTTTACTGGTGGATTCTGGGTTTGATGCCCGGAAAATGGTCAAGGTCGGCGAGCAGTTTTTCACGTCTCTTGGTATTGAACCCTTGCCGCAAACCTTCTGGGAGCGTTCCCTGATCACCAAGCCGCGCGACCGTGAAGTGCAATGTCATGCCAGCGCCTGGAATATTGACAGCAAAGATGATGTGCGCATTAAAATGTGTACAGAGGTTACCGCAGAAGACTTTGAAACGGTTCATCATGAATTGGGGCATAATTTTTATCAGCGGGCCTATAAACATCAGTCACTTTTACACCAAAACGGGGCCAATGATGGTTTCCATGAGGCCATTGGTGATACAGTTGTGCTGAGCATGACACCGGAATATCTGCAAAAACTGAACCTGATTGATAAGGTGCCGGGCGCCGAAAATGATATCGGTCTGTTGATGCGCCGTGCCATGGATAAGGTGGCGTTCCTGCCGTTTGGCCTGATGGTTGATCAATGGCGCTGGCAGGTCTTCAGCGGTGAACTAATGCCGGAGACCTATAATAAAGGCTGGTGGGATCTGCGTATGAAATATCAGGGTGTTAAGGCCCCAATTGAGCGGGCCGCTGACGATTTTGATCCGGGCGCGAAATATCATATCCCTGGCAATGTGCCTTATATGCGCTATTTCCTTGCTCATATTCTGCAGTTCCAGTTTCATAAGGCCGCCTGTGAGATGGCCGGAGATAAAGGCCCGTTGCACCGCTGTACTATTTACGGCAATAAGGATGTGGGCGCTAAATTCAATGCGATGCTTGAGATGGGCGCGAGCCAGCCCTGGCCGGATGCCCTGGAAGCCTTCATTGGCACCCGCCGGATGGATGGCAGTGCCGTATTGGAATATTTTGCACCCCTTAAAGCATGGCTTGACGTGCAGAATAAAGATCGTCAATGTGGTTGGTAACTTAAGGCCCTGGCTTAAAAATGATCGGCAGGCTCTATTAGAGCCTGCTTTTTTTATCAAATATTGTGGCATATTCTTGTCAAATCGCATGTCATATTGCAATGCAGCATCTTGTCAGGGGCGGGAACAGGCGCTATAAGCAAGCTATAAAAAAGGATAATTTGTGACATAATATGTCTACAGCGTTAAGGAAACAATCCCATGAATAATGATATAAAGCCCCGCAGAAGTGTCTTATATATGCCAGGTTCAAACCCGAGAGCTTTGGAAAAAGCCAAGTCATTATCTGCCGATGGGTTGATCCTGGATCTTGAAGATGCCGTGGCGGCAGCAGCAAAGGCCGCGGCCCGCGATCTTGTCTGTTCAGCTGTGAAGATGGGCGGTTATGGCCCGCGGGAATTGATTATTCGTATCAATGGCGTGAATTCAGAGTGGGGCGCGGCAGATATGAAGGCGGCCTGCGAAGCAGGGCCGGACGCCATCTTATTGCCGAAAGTGGAATCGGTTGAAATGGTTCTGCAGGCCGAGAAAATGATGGCGGAATATGGCGCGCCTGAGAAAACAAAAATCTGGTGTATGATGGAAACGCCGCGCGGCATGCTAAAGGCTGCGGAAATTGCGGCAAGTTCGGACAAGATTTCCTGTTTTGTGATGGGCACCAGTGATCTGGTCAAAGACCTGCACGCCCATCACACGAAAATGCGGCTGCCTGTTGTGACCAGCCTTGGGTTATGTATGCTGGCGGCGCGGGCAGAAAATATAGAAATATTGGACGGGGTTTATCTGGACTTGAATGACGAAGACGGTTTTCGGGAAAGTTGTCTTCAGGGTCTGGAGTTTGGCTTTGACGGTAAAACACTTATTCATCCCAAGCAATTGTCAATTGCCAATGAGATATTCGCGCCGTCTCCCTCTGAATTGGCCTTCGCGCATAAAATCACCAGTGCCTTTGCTGAAGCCGAGGCTGAGGGAAAAGGGGTGGTCCTCGTGGAGGGTAAGCTGATTGAGAATCTGCATGTGGAAAATGCTCAAAGGCTGGTCACATTGGATGCGGCCATTAACAAGTTGGCCTAAAAAACGGGCCTAAAAAACTGGAGAGCTGAATGTCCAAAACATTTAAAGGTAATTATTTCGAAGACTTCACATTGGGCCAAACGATCCATCATGCCACACCGCGCACGATTACGATGGGTGATGTGAGTTTATATTCGGCGCTTTATGGTATGAGATTCGCCGTGCAATCTTCTGATGATTTTGCGGAAAAATCGGGATTGGCGCGGGCGCCGATAGATGATTTTCTGGCCTTTCATATTATATTCGGTAAAACGGTGCCGGATATTTCCATCAATGCGGTGGCTAATTTGGGCTATGCGGATTGCCGGTTTCTTAAATCCGTTTATCCCGGCGATACGGTTGCCGCCACCAGCCGGGTTATCGGTCTGAAGGAAAATTCGAATGGCCGGACGGGCAATGTTTATGTGCGCACATTCGGCGTTAATCAAAAAGGCGAGAAGATTCTTGAATATGTCCGCTGGGTGATGGTCAATAAACGGGATGTAGGCAGTCCGGCGATTGAAACGGTTATTCCTGAATTGCCTGATGCCGTGCCCTCTGAAAATCTTAATATTCCCGAGGGGCTGAATTTCGCGAAGTTTGATCATATTCTCTCAGGATCAGATTATTTCTGGGAAGATTATGAGGTGGGTGAGAAGATTAATCATGTGGAGGGTATGACGGTGGAGGCTGCGGATCATATGCTGGCGACCCGTCTGTATCAGAATACCGCCAAGGTACATTTTAATCTGCATGAAATGAAGACTGGTCGGCTTGGGGAACGTATTGTTTACGGGGGTCATGTGATATCCATGGCGCGGGGTTTGAGCTTTAACGGACTTGCCAATGCCCAGAATATACTGGCGATTAATGGCGGGCGCCATGTGAACCCCTGCATTGCAGGGGATACGATTTATGCTTGGTCGGAAATATTGGACAAGGCGGCTCTAAAAGGCCGGGACGATATGGCGGCACTGCGCTGCCGGCTTGTGGCTTTGAAAGACAGAACGCCGCATGACTTTCCCTATAAAACCGATGACGGGAAATATGACCCGTCTGTTTTACTGGATCTGGATATCTGGATTCTTATGCCTAGGGCCGGACCCTAAAAAGAATATATAAAAATATTTTGCCCTGGACCAATGTAGTCCTTGCTCTGGATGGATAATCGTTTTATGAACAAAGATGAATTGGGTGAATGTGGAAGTATGGGTATCATAAGCCCTACAATTATAATGTAAGAGGGAATAGCATATGGCAACCACTAAGCGGCCTACCTCGCCGCATCTTCAGATATATAAATGGGGCGCGCATATGGTGCTTTCCATATTGCACAGAGCTTCGGGCGTTGCGCTTGGCGGCGGCACCCTTCTGCTGGCCTGGTGGCTTATTGCCCTTGCCTCGGGGCCGGATGAATATGCCCTGTTTCAGACCTGTATGAAAAGCATTCCGGGTAAAATTGTCCTTATGGGGTTCACTTTGGCACTGATGCTGCATTTATGTAACGGCATTCGCCATCTGTTTTGGGATATGGGCAAGGGGCTGGATGTTGAAACGACAGCCCGCACCAATATTATGGTTTTTCTGGGGACGGTCATCTTGACCGCTATTTCCTGGATCATCGGTTACGGATTGGTTTAGGAAGAGGAAATATGAGCTTAAATACCCCTATTGGTAAAGTACGCGGTCTTGGTTCTGCGAGAAATGGCACGCATCACTGGTGGATGCAGAAGATAGCCGCTGTTGCCCTCATTCCATTGACCATCTGGTTTGTGGCTTCGGTTGTTCAAATGACCACGGCGGATTATTTTACTGTAATCGCCTGGCTGTCATCACCCATATCGGCCATATTGATGTTGATGTATGTTGTGGTTGGTGTTTATCACTTACGCCTTGGACTTCAGGCGATTGTTGAGGATTATATCCATAGCGAGGGTATGAAAACCGGCATCCAGTTCTCCATTTTATTTGGCTGTACCATCATTGCGGTGGCCGCCATTTTCTCCGTTTTAAAAATTGCATTATAAGGCTTGAGGGTAATGAGCAAGACATATGAAATAATTGATCACGTCTATGATGCCATTGTGATCGGGGCTGGCGGCGCGGGATTGCGCGCGGCCATGGGCATTGCAGAAGCGGGCTTGAAAACCGCCTGCATTTCCAAGGTATTCCCAACCCGTTCTCATACGGTTGCGGCTCAAGGCGGGATTGCGGCATCCCTTGGCAATATGGGGCCGGATAAATGGCAGTGGCATATGTATGACACGGTTAAGGGCTCTGACTGGCTCGGGGATCAGGATGCCATCGAATATATGGTGCGTCAGGCACCGGAGGCGGTATATGAGCTGGAGCATTTCGGCGTGCCTTTTTCCCGCACGGAAGAGGGTAAAATTTATCAGCGGCCTTTTGGTGGCATGACCACAGAATTTGGCGAAGGCGACCCGGCCCAGCGTACCTGCGCCGCCGCAGACCGTACCGGTCATGCTATGCTCCATTCGCTTTATCAGCAGTCTTTGAAATATGACACGGACTTTTATGTGGAATATTTCGCCATTGATTTGATCATGGTGAACGGCGAATGCAAAGGCGTTATCTGCCTTGATATGAATACGGGCAAGCTGCATCGTTTCCGCGCTCATATGACGGTTTTAGCCACGGGCGGTTATAACCGGACGTATTTCTCAGCCACATCAGCCCATACCTGCACGGGTGACGGCGGCGGTATGGTTCAGCGCGCTGGCCTGCCCTTGCAGGATCTTGAATTTGTTCAATTCCATCCGACGGGCATTTACGGCGCAGGTGTTTTGATTACCGAAGGCGCGCGCGGCGAAGGCGGCTATCTGGTGAATTCAGAAGGCGAGCGTTTCATGGAACGCTATGCGCCGTCCGCAAAAGATTTAGCTTCCCGCGATGTGGTTAGCCGGGCCATGTCGGTGGAGATTTCAGAAGGCCGCGGTGTTGGGGAACATAAAGATCATATTTTCTTGCATCTGGATCATCTGTCACCGGAAATTCTGCATGAACGCCTGCCGGGTATTTCAGAATCCGCGCGGATATTTGCCGGCGTTGATGTGACGAAAGAGCCGATCCCGGTGGTGCCGACGGCCCATTATAATATGGGCGGCATACCGTGTAATTATCACGGCGAGGTCTTTAACCCGACGCTAGAGAATCCGGACCAAACTGTGCCGGGCCTTATGGCGGTGGGCGAGGCGGCCTGCGTATCTGTTCACGGCGCGAACCGGCTTGGTTCAAACAGCCTGATCGATCTTGTGGTCTTTGGACGTGCGGCGGCTCATAGGGTGGCTGAGGTGATCAAGCCCATGACCCCCCACACGGCATTGCCGGATGATCATGCGGATCTGGCTTTGTCGCGTCTGGAAAAATACCGCACGGCTGATGGCAATATTCCAACGGCGGTCATCCGTGATAAAATGCAGCGACTGATGCAGGCCAATTGCGCCGTATTCCGTCAACAGGATACGCTGGATAAGGGCTGCGAGAGTATTGATGAAATTTACGCTATGCTGGCTGATGTAAAAACATCTGATCGCTCTTTGGTCTGGAACAGTGATCTTATCGAAACATTGGAACTTGAAAATCTGTTGATGCATGCGGTAACGACCATGCATTGCGCGGCCAATCGCACCGAAAGCCGGGGCGCACATGCGCGGGAAGATTACCCGGACCGTGATGACGATGAATGGATGAAGCATACCTCTGCACGGCTTGTGGACGGAAAAATGCGCATTGATTATCGCCCGGTGCATGAGTATACATTGACCGATGAAATTGAGTATATCAAACCCAAAGCACGTGTGTATTAAGGGATTAAGGATTTAAAGATGGCTGAATTTAGACTTCCTGCAAACGCCACCGTGAAAAAAGGTAAAGTTTTTAAGGCAGAGGCGAGCGCGGCAAATATCCGCAAATTTAATATTTACCGCTGGAATGAAGATGACGGGGAAAACCCGCGCCTTGATACCTATGAGGTGGATATGGATAAATGCGGCCCCATGGTGCTGGACGGGTTGATCAAGATTAAAAATGAAATTGACCCTACCCTGACCTTTCGCCGTTCTTGCCGTGAGGGGGTCTGCGGTTCCTGCGCCATGAATGTGGCAGGCACCAATACGCTGGCCTGTACAATGGCCAACGAAGACATCAAGGGCGATATCAATATCTATCCGCTGCCCCATATGGAAGTGGTCAAGGATCTGGTGACGGATCTTACGCATTTTTACGCGCAATATTCTTCTATCGAGCCATGGATGCAGACGGTCAGCCCCACCCCGAGCGGCGCAGAGAGATTGCAAAGCCCCGAGGACCGCGCCAAATTGGACGGTCTTTATGAATGCGTGCTTTGTGCCTGCTGTTCAACAAGCTGCCCGAGCTATTGGTGGAACAGTGATAAATATCTCGGGCCCGCGGTTCTCTTGCAGGCTTATCGCTGGCTGGTAGACAGCCGCGACGAAACCACGGGCGAGCGGCTCGATAATCTGGAAGACCCCTTCCGGCTCTATCGCTGCCACACCATCATGAACTGCACCAACACCTGCCCCAAAGGCCTAAATCCCGCCAAAGCCATTGCCGAAATCAAGAAAATGATGGTGGAACGTCAGGGGTAGACTTTAATTGTTATGTATTGAAAGCCGGATGAATTGATCCGGCTTTTTTGTGCAAATATAGCGTTGAGGGAGGTAAAAAAGAGCGGCCTCTGAAAGCCGCTCCAAGGTTATTTCTTTTCCGAATTTATTTCTTGATCCGCCGCCGACGGGCAAAACCAATAGCCATAAGACCCAGGCCAAGCAATGACAGGGCTGCTGGCTCAGGAATTGTGCCAGGAACAGTAACCTGCCCAGCCCGCCCGAAACGAAGATTATCAATGGCAAAACCGGCTGGTTCTGCGCCTACCAGGTCAAGGAAAACACCTGCGATCGCCTCTGCACCATCATCGGTCACCAAGCCAAGAAACTCAATTCCTGTTACGCTGTTTATAATGGTACCCAGTAACGAACCATCACGGGCAAAGGCCGTAATTCCGGTGCTACCAACGGCATTAAAGAAGCCGCCATCAAAACCTACGCCGGCAATATCCACATCAAATAATACGGCAATTGGACCATTAAATGTCGGGCTACCGGAAAGTACTGGTGACGTGGGGTTGGAGCCATCAGTAGTGATGAAAGTGTCAGGTGATGCCGGATCAAGGCTTAGGCCGGCGAGGGGTGTTCCAACTACACAGGCACTTGCCGCCGCCCCTGGGCAGTCAACTGCTGGCGTTGCGCTAAGGGATTGTCCGTTAAAAAATCCGTCGAAGGTAACGGTTGGGGAACCTGCTCCACCGCCATAAGTTGCCGGTGCATAAGTCGGGTTCACTGTGTTGACGGCAAATTCGCTGAATGTAATCAGGCCGGCACCCGCAACGAAATTTCCCTCGCTGACCTGTACTATGCTGGCTTTTGCGCTGATAGGGGTTAGCAACAGTATGCTGCTTGCCAATCCAGATAAAGCCAACTGTTTCATCTTTGCAAATTTTACAATATTTTTCACGAAGCTTCTCCTAATTTTATTTATTGTATGACAATGCTCAATTATGGTTAACCATAATAATAAATTAGTGTTAACCATAATATGCAATTAAAGTGCCAGCCATAATAATATGGTTAATTTTCAATGAGTTACATTGTTTTGGCGCGTGAGGTGATGGCCTGGTCTCGTATTTTTCATCTCATATTGTAAAGAATCTTGACAGTTTTGAGGCGTTTTTTGTGGAGAAATATATTAAAATATTAAAAGAGTCATGTATTATAATTGGTTAGTGCATACAAATAGTGAAATCATAACTGTAAAGTTTTCTGACTCCGTGTGGACTATGTCCCGATCTCAGGAGTTTATCACATCAAACCGGGAATTTCCGCCACATCGACAACGCCAAAGCCATCGCCGAAATCAAGAAAATGATGGGGGAACGTCAGGGGTGATCTCTAAAGAATTTTAAGCCGGGTCATAGGTCCCGACTTTCTTTATGTCATTACGGTGAGTCATTACGGTGAATATTACGGTATATTACGGTGATATTACGGTGGGATATTACGGTTATTACGGTGACAGTAACCGAATTAAATTGGTATTTTTGTGCTGTTATTCAGGACTAATCTCCTAACCATAGATTCCCATTTTGGGAACCTTTCCTTGACAGGCGGTCCCCAAAATGGGAACATGGGGTCATGAGAATCATTGCCCGTAGACAATTGATTGAATTTGGTCAGCAACATCCAAAGGCTAAAGGCGCATTAGGCAGCTGGTGGTTATATGTCAAGAAATCTGATTGGAGCTGCTCTCAGGATATTAAGGATGCCCTGCCCAAGGCCAGTATCATGGCAAATAATCGGGTGGTTTTTGATATTTGCGGCGGGAGCTATCGGTTGATTGTTCAGTTCAATTATCCTTACCGCATAGGCTATATCAGGTTCATTGGAACCCATGCGGCTTATGATAAAATTGATGTGAAAGGCATATGAGTATGACAAATATAAAACCAATTCACGATTCTACGTCTTATGAAGCGGCGTTACGGCGTGTGGAAGGGCTTATGGATGCCGAATATAACAGCCCAGAAGGTGACGAGCTGGAAATTCTTTCCACGTTAATTCAGGCCTATGAAGAAAGCCACTTTCCTGTGGATATCCCCGATGCCTTGACCGCCATTTTATTCGTGATGGCGCAACGCGGATATGAACAGAAAGACTTCGCTGCCCTGATCGGGAAATCCCGTGCGTCAGACATCCTTAATAAAAAACGGTCCCTGTCCATGAAGCAGGCACGGGTGCTTCATAAAAATTGGGGCGTTCCTGCGGAAAGCCTTCTGGCGGGGTGAAGGTGATTGGCCCTTGTGTGATATAGGCGGTGGGAGCTATTGGTGGAAAAACGCTAGCCTGAATATTTTTTCTTTTGGTTTTGGCCCCGACTTTTTTATGGATTTGGTGATATATCTTTTTTATGGATTTGGTAATATATAATGGGTATGACTATGGGCATTAAATGATCCCATAGTGAAAGATTATTTTGTCTGATCCTATAAGCCAATATAACCGTATGCTGAGCGATGGTGAGCTTCGGCCTGATGACCATCAGCAGCAGATCGCGGGTAAGCTTCAGACGCTTCACCATAGTTTGATCGGCTATGAAGAAAATATATCCCAGAAACCCTCCTTTCTAAACCGCTTATTTACCCCTAAAGCCAAGGTGATTGCGCCAAAAGGCCTGTATATTCACGGTGATGTGGGGCGGGGTAAGTCTATGATTATGGATTTATTTTATAGCACCGCGCCCGTGATGTTAAAGCGCCGGGTGCATTTCCATGCCTTCATGCTGGATCTCCACCGGGCCATGCATGATTGGCGATATATGGAGGCCGATGCCCGAAAAGAGCTGCACGGTACGGATATGGATGACCCAATCCCGCCTCTGGCCGAAAAAATTGCCAAAGAAAGCCTGCTGCTGTGTTTTGATGAGTTTCAAGTGACCGATGTGACAGATGCCATGATTTTGGGGCGGCTGTTTTCCGGCCTTCTTGAACGGGGTGTGGTGATGGTGCTGACCTCAAATCGCCCGCCGGATGATTTATATCTGGGCGGCCTGAACCGTGAATTATTCCTGCCGTCCATTGCCATGATCAAGGACAGGCTGGAGGTGGCGAGCCTGAATGGGCCTATAGATTACCGAATGGCACGTATGAAAGATACGGCGACCTATTATCATCCCCTCGGTGAGATCGCAACCAAGGCCTTGTCAAAGGCCTTCTGGCGACTGACGGATCATGAGGTGGCGGATAGGTCGAAGGTCGGCCCGGAACAACTCGCGGTTCAAGGCCGGACCATTCATGTGCCTATCGCGGATAAAGGGGTTGCTGTTTTCTCCTTCAAAAAACTTTGCGGCGCGGCCTTGGGGGCAGCGGATTATCTGGCGATAGCCTGGAAATATCATACGGTGATTTTGGTCGGCATTCCCCGTCTTGGCCCTGAAAATCGCAATGAGGCAAAGCGTTTTGCCATCTTCATAGACACCCTGTACGAAAATAACGTTAAATTTCTGTGCTGCGCGGAGGTCTTGCCGGAAGTGCTTTATGAAGATGGGCATGGACATTTTGAGTTTCAGCGTACGATATCCCGTTTGATGGAAATGCAGAGCAGGGAATATCTGGAAAAAGGCCATGCTGTCTAAGCGCATTTGCTTAATATCCACGATATTAAATGTATGTTAGGGACTTGTTTTTATGGTGGGCGTGATTTTTTATTATATTTAATGTGGAAAATAGGACAGAAATGGTTGCGCAAGCACTTAAATCGCGGTACATGCAATTAGGGTGAGAAAATCTTGGTATTTATGTACCGATCAGTAAACTAATGTGGATTTATCACATCAAAACCTATTCTGACCTTTAATAATAGGGTCTATGTCTTATAAAACAAATTCAGGAGTATATTCATAATGTCACGTAAAAAGATTGCACTTATTGGCGGTGGACAAATTGGGGGCACATTGGCTCATCTTGCCGGACTCAAAGAACTGGGCGATGTGGTCATCTTCGATATTGCAGAAGGTCTGCCTCAGGGAAAGGCTCTGGATCTGGCGCAATCTTCGAGTGTTGAGGGCTATGATGCGGTCATGAGCGGGGCCAATGATTACGCCGACATTAAGGATGCGGATGTTGTCATCGTGACAGCAGGCGTGCCGCGCAAGCCCGGCATGAGCCGGGACGACCTTTTGGGCATTAACTTGAAGGTGATGAAATCCGTTGGCGAAGGCATTCGCGATAATGCACCCAACGCTTTTGTTATTTGCATCACCAATCCGCTAGATGTCATGGTATGGGCCTTGCAGCAATTCTCAGGCCTGCCTGCTAAAAAAGTTGTTGGTATGGCCGGGGTTCTGGACTCTGCGCGTTTTACCTCTTTTCTTGCTGAAGAATTCAATGTATCGATCGAAGATGTGAATAGCTTTGTGCTGGGCGGTCACGGTGATACGATGGTGCCTCTGGTACGATATTCCACGGTTGCCGGTATTCCGATCCCCGATTTGGTGAAGATGGGCTGGACCACGCAGGAGAAGCTGGATCAGATCATTCAGCGCACCCGTGACGGCGGTGCGGAAATCGTTGGCCTTTTGAAAACGGGATCGGCTTATTACGCCCCGGCCACAGCTGCCATAGCCATGGCGGAATCTTATCTGAAAGACAAGCGCCGCCTTATGCCTTGCGCCGTTGAATTGAACGGTGAATATGGCGTTGATGGCATGTATGTCGGTGTTCCGGTATTGATTGGGGAAAACGGCGTTGAAAAAATTGTTGAAATAGAGTTGAACAAAGAAGAGAAGGCAGGATTTGATCATTCTGTTGCGGCTGTGCAGGGTTTGGTTGATGCGGTTAAGGTTATTGACCCGTCGCTTGCATGATTATTGATAGATAACGAAAAGGTTTGAGATAAATGAATATTCATGAATATCAGGCGAAGGGCCTGCTCAAGGCGTTCGGCGCTCCCGTATCCCGGGGAGGCGTTGCCTATACGGCGCAGGAAGCCGAACAGATTGCTAAGGATCTTGCCAAGGATAAAGTTAACCCGATCTGGGTTGTTAAGGCGCAGATTCACGCAGGTGGCCGCGGTAAAGGCGGCGGCGTGAAAGTTGTCAAATCTATTGGCGACGTGAAAAAGATTGCGGGCGAAATGATCGGTATGACGTTGGTTACCCATCAGACTGGCCCTGAGGGCAAGGAAGTCAAGCGCGTCTATATCGAAGACGGCTGTGATATTGCCAATGAGCTTTATGTGAGTATTCTGGTTGATCGTGGGTCAAGCCGGGTGGCCATCATGGCCTCATCAGAAGGCGGTATGGATATCGAAGAGGTCGCGGCGGAAACGCCTGAGAAAATCGTGACAATTTCGATTGACCCTGCATCAGGACTATCGGGCTTTCATTGCCGTAAAGTCGCCTTTGGCCTCGGCCTGGAAGGTAAGGTCGCTGGCAAGGCGGCAAAAGTTATCGCAACCCTTTATGAGGCTTTCATGGCCAAGGATGCCGCCATGCTGGAAATTAATCCGCTGGTGGTAACAACGGATGATGACATTATCGTGCTGGATGCCAAAATGGGTTTTGATGGTAATGCCCTGTTTCGTCATCCGGATGTTGTTGAATTACGCGATCCTGACGAAGAAGATCCGATGGAATTGGAAGCGGCCAAGCATGAACTGAATTATATCAAGCTTGACGGCAGTATCGGCTGTATGGTCAATGGTGCGGGGCTTGCCATGGCAACGATGGATATCATAAAATTGAAAGGTGGCTCACCGGCCAACTTCCTTGATGTGGGCGGGGGCGCGACCAAGGAACGGGTGACCGAGGCCTTTAAAATTATCCTCAGTGACAGCAATGTTGAAGGTATACTGGTGAATATTTTTGGCGGAATTATGCGCTGTGATGTGATTGCCGACGGGGTTGTGGCCGCTGCGCGGGAAGTTTCACTTTCGGTTCCGCTTGTGGTGCGTCTTGAAGGTACGAATGTCGAACTGGGCAAGCAAATCATGGCCGATAGTGGCCTGCCAATCATTTCTGCGGATGATATGGGCGACGCTGCTACAAAAGTTGTTAATGCTGTGAAGGAGGCTTCCTGATGTCTATATTTATTAATGCAGAAACCAAAGTAATATGTCAGGGATTTACCGGCGCTCAAGGCACATTCCATTCCGAGCAGGCCATTGCCTACGGCACCAAAATGGTTGGCGGCGTAACGCCCGGTAAGGGGGGGAGCCGTCATCTCGACCTGCCTGTATATAATACGGTTGATGAGGCCGTATCGCAAACGGGCGCCAATGCAACGGTGATCTATGTGCCGCCGCCCTTTGCTGCGGATGCTATTTTAGAAGCCATTGATGCCGGTATCGAACTTGCCGTCTGTATTACAGAAGGTATTCCCGTATTGGATATGGTCAAAGTTAAACGCGCCCTCGACGGCTCTGGAACGCGCCTGATAGGGCCAAACTGTCCGGGCATAATCACGCCGGGTGAATGTAAAATCGGTATCATGCCGGGCCATATTCATAATCCGGGCCGCGTTGGCATTGTCTCCCGCTCCGGCACATTGACCTATGAAGCCGTGGGGCAAACCACAGCTGTTGGTCTTGGTCAAAGTACTTGTGTTGGCATTGGGGGTGACCCTGTGAATGGCACCAACTTTATTGATGTCCTGGAAGGTTTCCTTGGCGATGACGATACAGATTCGATCATCATGATTGGTGAAATCGGCGGCTCGGCAGAGGAAGAAGCTGCTGAATTCTTAAAAGCCGCTAAAGTCAAGAAGCCGGTTGTGGGCTTTATTGCCGGACGTACAGCACCTGCGGGCCGGACGATGGGCCATGCGGGCGCGATTGTGTCCGGCGGCAAGGGCGGCGCAGAAGACAAGATTGAAGCCATGAAGAGCGCGGGTATTACGGTAACGGAATCTCCTGCGGAACTTGGGACGACGCTGTTAGGCGTTTTGAAAGGTTAATCAGCTAATGCTAAAGAGTGGGATGTCGTTTAGTCGCATTCTGGTGAAATAGAAAAAGAGCCTGATACTATGAAAAGAGCCTGATACTATGAAAAGCGATCTGGATATAGAAAGTATGATAAATGGTTCCAGCGGGGCCTTTGTCGAGGAATTATTTGCCCGTTACACCAAAAACCCGGCTTCTGTCGATGAGTCATGGAGCCGCTATTTTGAAGGGCTGGCAGAAGATGCCAAGGCCTTGCTGAATGCCGGCATTGAAAAACCGGCAGCTTCCTGGGAGCGGCCAAATTGGGATCATAAGGTAAAGTCGTCAGAGGATGACTATATATCTGCTCTGGATCCGGGCTATGTGGATAGTGCGCCGCGTCAGAAGAATAAAGGTTCTGCTTCCGAGGCAGAGATACGCGCGGCAACATTGGATACCATTCGATGTCTGATGATGATCAGGACGTATCGGGTGCGCGGCCATCTGCATGCCAAACTTGATCCCCTTGAATTAGAAGAACGCCCACAGCAGACGGAACTTGATCCGGCCACATATGGATTTTGTGCCGATGATATGGATCGGTCAATTTTTATTGATAATGTTTTGGGATTAGAGACCGCCACATTGCGGGAAGTCCTGACCATATTGGAGCGGACCTATTGTTCAAATGTGGGCGTGGAATTCATGCACATCAATGAGCCTGAAGAGAAAGCCTGGATACAGTCCCATATAGAGGGGCGCGATAATGAAATTCAATTTACCAATGAGGGTAAGCGCGCCATTCTGCAGAAATTAGCAGAAGCTGAGGGTTTTGAGCAGTATTTGGCAAAAAAATATATTGGCACGAAACGTTTTGGCCTTGATGGCGGTGAGGCACTTATTCCTGGGCTTGAAGCGATCATCAAGACCGGTGGACAGAACGGCGTTGAAGAAATTATCCTCGGCATGCCGCACCGTGGACGACTGAATGTGTTGGCCAATGTGATGAGCAAACCGATCCGCGCCATTTTTCATGAATTTCATGGGGGCTCGTATAAGCCTGATGACGTGGAAGGTTCCGGCGATGTGAAATATCATTTGGGGGCGTCTTCTGATCGGTCTTTTGATGGCAATGATGTTCATTTATCCCTAACGCCGAACCCGTCTCATCTTGAGGCGGTTAACCCGGTGGCCCTGGGTAAAACCCGGGCCAAATTGACCCACAAACACGATACCACGGGCAATAGTGTATTGACTCTTTTGCTTCATGGGGATGCGGCCTTTTCAGGTCAGGGGCTTGTGGCAGAATGTTTTGCTTTTAGTGAACTTAAAGGCTACCAGACCGGCGGCACTATCCATGTGATTGTCAATAACCAGATTGGCTTTACAACGGCGCCGCATTATTCGCGCTCCTCCCCTTATCCTTCAGATATGGCCAAGGCGGTACAGGCACCGGTATTTCATGTGAACGGGGATGATCCGGAAGCCGTGGTCTATGTGATGAAACTCGCAACTGAGTTTCGTCAAAGATTTAGGTCGGATGTTGTGGTGGATATGTTCTGTTATCGACGCTTTGGCCATAATGAGGGGGATGAACCGTCCTTCACACAGCCCTTGATGTATAAGCGGATTAAAAATCATAAATCAACCCGCACGCTCTATGTAGAACGCCTGATCAGGGAAGGTCTGATTACGCAGGAACAGGCGGATCAGATGATCAAGGATGTCCACAATTACCTTGATGTGGAAATGAAGGCGGCCGAATCATATAAAGTGGACAAGGCAGACTGGTTTGCCGGTCGCTGGTCCGGATATGAACGGGATTGTGATGATGTGCGGCGCTCTGCCGGAACCGGGGTTCATATTGATGAGCTGCAAAATATTGGCCACACGTTATGTGCTGTGCCGGACGGTTTCAATATTCACCGCACGTTGCGGCGGATTCTGGACTCTAAGGCGACGATGTTTGATACGGGCAATAATGTCGACTGGGCGACGGCGGAGGCTTTGGCCTTCGGCAGTTTGATCCGCGACGGGCATCGGGTTCGCCTGTCAGGGCAGGATAGCCAGCGCGGGACATTCTCTCATCGCCATTCTGTCTTCATTGATCAGGAGACCGAGGATCGATACACGCCGCTTTGTCATGTTTCTGAAGGCAGTGATCCCCATGCCACATTTGAGGTCATTGACAGTGCCTTGTCAGAAATTGGTGTTTTGGGCTTTGAATATGGTTATACCATGGCCGAGCCGGACGCGCTGGTTCTGTGGGAAGCCCAGTTTGGCGATTTTGCCAACGGTGCGCAAATGATTTTTGACCAGTTTATTTCTTCCGGCGAAGCAAAATGGCTCCGCATGAGCGGCCTGGTGATTTTACTGCCTCATGGCTATGAAGGACAGGGGCCGGAACATTCAAGTGCCCGGCTGGAACGTTATCTTCAATTATGTGCCGAGGATAATATGCAGGTGGCCAATTGTACGACACCGGCCAATTATTTCCATATTCTGCGACGTCAGATGAAACGGAAATTCCGTAAACCTCTGATTCTGATGACACCAAAGTCACTGCTTCGTCATAAGATGTCCGTATCTAAACTATCTCATATGGGGGAAAATACCGAATTTCATCGGTTGCTTTGGGATACGGCAGAAAGTGATCCTGAATTAAGTATCAAGCTTAACAAGGACAAGGCTATCAAACGGGTCGTTTTCTGTTCCGGCAAGGTTTATTTTGATTTGCTGGAGGAACGTGACAAGCGGGAAATGTCGGACGTTTATTTATTGCGGGTGGAACAGCTATATCCTTATCCCCATGAAGCCCTCATCAGAGAATTATCCCGTTTTACAAATGTGGAAACGGTTGTTTGGTGCCAGGAAGAGCCAAAGAATATGGGTGCATGGTCGTTCATAGAACCCCTTCTGGAAGAAAGCCTTGCTGAATGTAACCTATCGCCGAAAAGAGCAAAATATGCGGGACGTACTGCTGCGGCTTCTCCCGCAACGGGGCAAATGAGCCGTCATGTGATGCAACAGGCTGATCTTGTTGATCAGGCTTTAACACTTAAATAAACCGGGTTTTTAAACCCGGATAAAAGATAATAGACTTAAAAGGAGTAGGGCTTATGACCATCGAGATCCATGTCCCGGTATTGGGTGAATCAGTGACAGAGGCAACCGTTGGAAAATGGTTTAAATCTGTTGGCGACGCGGTTGCTGTTGATGAACCCATTTGTGAACTTGAAACCGATAAAGTGGCGCTTGAAGTCAATGCGACGGCAAGCGGGGCATTATCGGAAATCGCCGTGCAGGAAGGTGAAACGGTTGAGGTTGGGGCATTGCTCGCCAAAATTGATGAAACCGCGCATGGTAAAATGGCGGAAACGGCGACGACAACCATTGTCAAACCTGCGGCGCCGGTTGCGGCGGCCTCTTCTGAGGCCCCTGCACCATCTGGCGGCGTTCGGGCTTCTGCCGCCAAGGTTGCCGCAGAAAAATCTGTGGATTTAAGCAAAATTATCGGGTCCGGGCCGGATGGTGTCGTGACCAAGGCGGATGTCCTGAACTTCCTGGAGCATGGGACGTCTCAGCCCGCCTCAATATCTGCGGTACCGGGCGTAGCGGCATCTGGTACAGTCGCGCCAAAGGAAGAAATCGTTCCCATGACACGGTTGCGCAGGACCATTGCCAGACGTTTGAAGGATGCCCAGAATACGGCGGCGATGTTAACCACCTATAATGAGGTGGATATGTCAGCGATCATTGCCCTGCGCAGTCAATATAAAGATATGTTTGAAAAGAAGCATGAGTCTAAGTTAGGCTTTATGTCCTTCTTTGTTAAGGCTTGTGTCCAGGCCTTGAAAGAAATTCCTGAGGTCAATGCGGAAGTTCGCGATGATGCCATCGTCTATAAGAATTATTACCATATCGGGGTTGCGGCAAGTACGCCTGCGGGCCTTGTGGTGCCGGTTGTGCGGGACTGTCAGGATCGCAGTTTTTCTGATGTGGAAAAGGAAATTGTTCGTCTTGGCGGACGCGCCCGTGATGGCAAGCTTGGCATGGATGAAATGCAGGGCGGTACTTTCACTATTTCTAATGGCGGGATTTTTGGCTCCCTCTTGTCGTCGCCAATTCTGAATGCGCCCCAGTCCGGTATTCTGGGCATGCATGCCATTAAAGAACGTGTCATGGTTGAAAATGGTCAAATGGTGATTAAGCCTATGATGTATCTGGCGTTAAGTTATGATCACCGCGTGGTGGATGGCAAAGGGGCAGTGACTTTCCTCATGCGGGTGAAAGAATGTCTGGAAGACCCACAACGCCTCGTATTAGATTTATAATTTTTGCAATGAGAGGGTGCAAGGGCATCCCGCCGATCGTTCGGCGAAGCATGCGTGGCGTTTAAACGCCCAAATAAGGGAAGCTTATTTGGATAAAAAAGGAATGAAAAATGTCTGATAATTTTGATGTGGTCATCATTGGTGGCGGGCCGGGCGGATATGTTGCGGCAATCAGGGCGGCGCAGTTGGGCCTGAATGTGGCCTGTGTTGAAATGCGTGGTACTCTCGGCGGCACTTGCCTGAATGTGGGCTGTATACCGTCAAAGGCCATGCTTCACGCGTCAGAGCTTTTCGAAGAAGCCCGTCATGGTATGGAAAAATTTGGCATTAAAACAGGCAAGGTTTCCATTGATATTGCGGAATTGCTGGCCTCAAAAGATGAAACGGTCGCAAGCCTGACAGACGGGGTTGCCTATCTGCTTAAGAAAAATAAAGTGGAATATGTCGAAGGACGCGGGACTATCGCGGGCCAGGGATCGGTTAAAGTCGCCTTATCCGCGGGCGGCGCGCGCGCACTATCGACCAAAAATATCGTCATTGCCACAGGATCTGATGTGGCACCCTTACCCGGCATAGACATTGATGAAAAACAGATCGTCTCTTCCACGGGTGCGCTTAGCCTGCCAAAAGTCCCAAAACATTTGGTGGTCATTGGCGGTGGTGTCATTGGTCTTGAACTGGGGTCTGTGTGGAAGCGCCTCGGGGCTGAGGTTACGGTTGTGGAATATATGGACCGGATTACGCCCGAGATGGACGGGGAGGTCAGCAAGACTTTTGCACGGATCTTGAAAAAACAAGGTTTCACCTTCAACCTGAAGTCCAAAGTGACCGCTGTTAAAAAGACCAAAACATCGCTTAGCGTATCCGTTGAGCCCGCGGCCGGCGGTGATGCGCAGCAGATAAAATGTGATACGGTTCTGGTCGCTGTGGGTCGCAAACCCTATACAGAAGGTCTTGGCCTGGAAGAAGCCGGCGTTAAAATGACCGACCGGGGCCAGGTGGAAATTGACGATCATTTTCAGACCAATGTCAAAGGCATTTATGCCATTGGGGATGTGGTGCGGGGGGCTATGCTTGCCCATAAAGCCGAAGACGAAGGCACAGCCGTCGCCGAAATTATTGCGGGCTTTGCCGGTCATGTGAATTATGATGCCATCCCGGGGGTGATCTATACGATGCCTGAGGTGGCGAGTGTCGGCAAGACTGAAGAGGCCCTGAAGGATGCGGGCACGGCTTATAACGTGGGTAAATTTCCCTTTACCGCCAACAGCCGCGCCAAGGCCAATCGCCAGACTGATGGCTTTGTAAAAATCCTGAGCTGCGCGGCATCCGATAGAATAGTTGGCGCGCATATCATTGGGGCTGATGCGGGTAATATGATTGCCGAATTAACCTTGGCTGTGGAAAAGGGTCTGACGGCAGAGGATATCGCTTATACCTGCCATGCCCATCCCACCGAAACCGAAGCCGTCCGCGAAGCGGCTATGGCCACCGATGGCAGAGCCATCCATATGTAATGTTGGCATATGTAATTTTGGTAGGGCCATCCATATGTAATGTTGGCATATGTAATATTAGCATATGTAGTTGGCACATATGCTGTTGGCGGGGCTATTCACTGGCATATGTAAAACCGGCAGTACTCGGGGACGACATATTTTCCGCAAGCCATTGCTCAAGCTTTTCAACATCCTGTTCGGACCAGTTCAGGCCGAGTTTGGTTCTGCGCCATAAGATGTCTTCGGCTGTTTTGGCCCATTCCCGGGTGATGAGGAAGTCAGCTTCAAAATCATACAGGCCGGGGCCGATTAAGGTTGCCCCCAAGTCTTTTTTGTTCAACATCTCATCCATGCGGCTGCCATAATTATGGGCATATCTGGCGCAGAGGTCTTTATCGAGCCAGGGATATTTCATGTGTTTGTTTCGGATGAATTTTTCCATATTGTGCCCCGGAATATTGCCGCCGGGCAGAGGGCTGCCCGCCGTCCATGGTCCCGCCATTTCGGGGAAAAATTTGGCCAGTTTTTCCAGCGCTTTTTCTGATAAATATCTGAAAGTTGTTATTTTTCCGCCAAAGATGGATAAAAGGGGCGCCCCTTCGTTGCCTTGACTGTCATCTTGCCGCAGGGCCAGAACAAAATCACGTGTTACCGCGCTGGCTTCTTTGGTCGTATCATCATAGAGAGGCCGAACGCCGGCATAATGGGATATCAGGTCATGGGCCGAAAGAGGATTGCCGTGGGATAGGGTCGGCTTAAAATACGCATTGATATGATGGCATAAATAGTCAATTTCGTCACTTGAGATGGTGACCTTTGCCGGATCATCTTCATAGGGCACATCGGTGGTGCCGATAAGGGTATAATTCTTTTCATAAGGGATGGCGAAAATTATTCGGCCATCCTCATTTTGCAGGATATAGGCATTCGCGCCGCTGAATAATTTTGGGACAATGATATGGCTGCCCTTCACCAGACGCAGGCGATTATGGGCTGGCAGTGACAGGCCATTATTAATAATATCAGACACCCACGGCCCCGCCGCATTGACAATTGCCCGGGCCGTTATGGTTTTATTCTCTTCAAGATCAGAAGAAATGACCGCCTGCCAGTGATCGCCCATATTCTGCGCTGAGACAAAGCGCGTCCGGGTTAAAATATCAGCGCCCTGATCTCTGGCGTCAAGGGCATTCAGGATCACCAGTCTCGCATCATCCACCCAACAGTCATAATAGCTAAAGCCCGCGGTAAATTTTGGCTGGAGCGGGTTATTCAGGTCATCAACGGAAAATTTAATCTGCCGTGACCGGCCTAATGTCTTGCGCATGCCAAGGTGATCATACAAAAACAACCCAATTCGAATCATCCATTTAGGCCGAAGATGTTGTTCATGAGGCAGAATGAATTTGAGGGGATGGATGATATGTGGGGCGGCATGCAGCAGGGTTTCCCGTTCATTCAGGGCCTTTCGGACGAGCAGAAATTCAAAATATTCCAGATAACGCAAACCGCCGTGAATGAGCTTGGTACTTTTTGAAGATGTGGCTGAAGCCAGGTCGGACATTTCCACCAGCAGAACTTTCAGGCCTCGCCCCGCGGCATCCCGGGCAATGCCCACGCCGTTAATACCGCCGCCAATGATCAATAGGTCATAATCTGTCATTTATAGGTGCTCATATTTGACACATGAAATTTTAAATATTCACTGTATATTACGCCCAATAGGGAATTTCACAATAGGGAGTTGTATATGACGCATTTTTTGATGGCTATTGACCAAGGAACCACGAGTAGCCGCGCCATGATTTTTGATGAACAGGGGCAACTGCACATCTCTTGCCAAAAAGAATTTGCCCAATATTTCCCACAAGACGGATGGGTCGAGCATGAGGGAATGGAGATAATAAAATCCGTAATGGATACGGTGCGGCAGGCCTTGGAAAAAATGCCGGATGGTGCCGTTCCCTCGGCTATCGGTATTACCAATCAGCGTGAGACGACCTTAGTCTGGAACCGCAATACGGGCGAGCCTATCTATCCGGCGATCGTCTGGCAGGATCGCCGAACGGCTGATTTATGCCGGAAAATGAAGGAAGATGGCCTTGAAGACATGATTACGGAAAAAACAGGCCTGTTGCTGGATCCGTATTTTTCCGCAACCAAAATAAAATGGATTTTGGATAATGTTAAGGGCGCACGAGAAAGGGCCGAAAAGGGCGAGCTGGCTTTTGGTACCGTAGACAGCTTTCTTCTATGGCACTTAACTAAGGGGGCTGTTCATTGCACAGATGTGACAAATGCCTCTCGTACGATGTTGTTTAATATTCAGGATATGACGTGGGATGCCCGGCTGCTGGAATTATTTGACGTGCCGGCGGCCCTTCTGCCTGATGTGAAGGCCTGTGATCATCATTTTGGTTATACGGACGCAAGCCTGTTCGGGCCGTCAATTCCGATTACGGCCATGGCGGGTGATCAGCAGGCGGCCTTGATAGGACAAAGCTGTTTTGAGGCGGGACAGATTAAATGCACATATGGGACCGGCGGTTTTGTTATGATGAATATTGGCGATAAAATCATCCGGTCTCAAAACAGGCTGTTGACCACGGTGGCTTATCAGATAAAAGGCAAGACCGCTTATGCCCTTGAAGGCAGTTTCTTTTGCGCAGGATCGGCGGTGCAATGGCTGCGGGATGGTCTTAAAATTATCAAGACCGCAGAGGAGACCGAAGCCCTCGCCCGTTCCGTTGACAGTAGCGGGGGCGTTTATCTCGTGCCGGCTTTTACCGGCCTTGGTGCGCCCCATTGGAATCCGGAGGCACGGGGGTCTCTTTTTGGGTTAACCCGCGCCACCGCTGTTGCAGAAATTGTGCGGGCAACATTGGAATCTGTGGGGTTCCAGACAGCGGACCTGCTTGAAGCCATGCACCAGGATGCGGGTTTGATGTGCCGGCGCATGAAAGTAGATGGGGGGATGGTGCAAAATGAATGGTTACTGCAATTTCTGGCAAACGTCCTGCAATTAGAGGTTATCAGGCCACAAATGTCTGAAACAACGGCCTTCGGAATTGCGATGCTGGCCGGGAATGCTCTCATCACATTAGAGACAGAAACATTAGGAGATTTTAATGGTATGTCAATGACATTCCCGGATCATCATATCACGAGACCTAATCTGAATGAAGATGAAATGGCCGAGGCAAAAAATAATTGGAAGAAGGCTGTAAAATCAACAGGTTATTTCTCGGAAAAATAATAATTTGTTTCTTTTTTTGATGGGAATAGCTTTAAGTGAATTTTTATCGTTTATGAAACCGTAAAACTATCATATAAGACACTATAAAAAACATGGTTTAAAACATAAATCAATATTTGGCAGAAATAAAAAGAGTAATTTCAAATGAGTAATATAGCAGAAATTGGAGATTCGAATAAGGTTCGGATTAATTCTACTGAGGTGGCAGATTTTTTAAAAACATTGGCAAATTCAAATAGGTTGGTCATTCTAAGCCGTCTTCTTGGTAAAGAGATGTGTGTTGGTGATTTGGAAAAAAACCTGAATATTTCCCAGTCGGCACTGTCTCAACATCTTGGCCGCATGCGTGCAGTGGGCATTGTGACGACGCGGCGAAAAAGTCAGCAGATTTTCTATCGTATTAAAGATGCGCGTGTGGCGCGGATGTTGAGGCTGACCCTGGATCTGTTCTACCCGGAAAGTCAGCCAGAAAATCAACTAGAAAATAAGCCAGAGAATAAGTCAAAGAATAAAAATGCCGCCGCGAACGCTGGCTTATCATCCAGTGTCATTGTTTTTCCAGAGGCCTGCGTTGGCTGCGCGGAACTGGCTTAGGTATAAGCTTAAGGTTTATTTTTCTCATGTCCCATGACGAGGCCAATGCCCGGCCCACAGATATATTTCTGCAAAGAAAGGGGATCACATTTCGCTTGAATGTACCGCCCCGGCTGAAATATGCCCTGCGCGTTATTTGACCTTTTTGGCAAGTGATTAGCCCCGGGTGTTTTCCTGATAAGGAAATCAAAGTACCATGTGATAAATACTATAGGTTTTATGTCGTTGAAGGGGGGATCATTTTTTGCATGGATATTCCTTTGCGTATGCTTCCATGATGACTGTGGCGGCCCTATGGTTTCCATGATCTTGTTTGCTGCGCTCTAAATTTTCAAACAATTCTTCAAGAGAATAAGATTTCCCTTTCGGTGGGCAAAATAAAGTTTTCTTCCCATTGTTGATTAAAATTTCCTGATAGCTAGCTGCCCCTTCAACCAGACCCTGTAAATAAAAAGTAAGGGCATTCCATTCCGCACGGGCTGCAAATATGTTTGCACTTGCATTTTCCTTTATTTTAAGGGCCTCGGAAACAGTTATAGGTTCCGAAGAGGCTATCGTAACGGCAATAAAGTAAGTGGCAATAGTAAAGATAGTTTTTCTCATAGTGTTTTTCCATTTCGTCGTGATAAATATTAGTTCTTGACTATTGCAAATACAAGTATTATTTAATTTAATTAAAGTAAAACTACTATTTTCAATGGAATAACTTTAAATGTTAATGTCTAATCAACGCCTTGCTACCATATTGGCTCATTTAACACTGTTGGGGGTGATAATTCTCCCTGTTTTTGCCGCAATTGTCTGGCTGTTCTGGGATTTTACGGCCCCTCTGGCATCGGGTAATCTTCAGTATATGTTCGACCTTACCAGCCTTGGGGTGGGGGCCCGTTTTGCAGGATTCGGGCTGTCTCTTTTTGGTGCCCTTATTCAAGCCTACGGTCTTTTAGGGTTGCGACAAACGTTCTTGGAAGCTGCGCAAGGGGATCCTTTTTCTACAAAGTCTGTATATGGATTTCGTCGTTTTGCTTGGACAAGTTTGATTTTGGTATTTTTTAATATATTACAGCGTACAGGGCTTATTATGATATTTTCTGTGAGCGATCCGGCCCATCAAGGAACTTTATCAATCCAATTGGGAAGTCCTGAACTTCAGGCGTTGTTCATGGCGGTTCTTCTAGTTTTTGTTAGTCATGTATTCGCAACAGGGAAAATAGCAAAAGATGAAAATGATGCATTTCTATAACGCATGGATTTCAATATGAATATTGTTATTAATCTTGATATCATGCTTGCGCGCCGGAAGATGCGCCTGAAAGAACTTGCGTTTGCCATTGGCGTTACCGAACAAGCCCTCTCCATGATTAAAACGAATAAAGTCAAGGGCATCCGTTTTGCGACGCTCGTGAAAATATGTGATGTTCTTGATTGTCAACCTGGAGACCTTCTCGAATTTAAAAGGGACATTGTTGATGAACCATAAGTGTAGCATTGCAGTCCATTTATAAAATTTACAGAAACTAGGAAAAGAGAATGTTCAACAATTTATTTGCTGGCATCGCGAGACGATGTGGTGCAGGGGGAATTTTGTTTGCATATATGATTATCGGAAGCGTTTATGCTCAAGACAAGTTGTCAGAAAAAAATGAACATCTTCAAATTGATGAAATTATAGCTGTCGGCAAACAGGGCATTGTTTTCTTTAACCTGGCAATTACGTTTGGTGCCCCACAGGGGACATAGATGGGCACTGGCAGGAGGTTGTTCGAATAACTTAATGTTGACTAACAACATTTCAGATGAGTGAGGATGCTGAGGAGCTTTCATGTGGGACCAATGAGGTAGAAACGGCGAACACCCCAAGGCTCGTTGCTCAACTACGGCTCCGATATGCTGATTTGTCGCTTAACTAGCACCCGATAGGTCTTGGGCCAACATCAAGGCATTGCCGTCAGGATCATAAAACGTAGCGGTGCTTACCATTCCTTCGACAGTCTCGGTTTCCCCGTCAAATTTCACTCCGGCTTCTTCTAAAGCCTTTCGTGCCACCTCAATGTCCGGCACACCAAATACGGGAACAGTGTTGCCGGGTGCTGGCTCAGATTGTTCGCCTAACCCCAGGGTTACACCTTCGGTTTTGGTTTGCATCTCGCTCCAACCAGCCTCGTCGGCGTGGTAGATCAGTTCAAATCCGAGTTTTTCGTGATACCATTCTGCGCTGGTGTGCCGGTTTCGAACGGATATCGCCAGAGTAATGGTGTTTTCCAGAGAGACAATCGGCATTGAGCTTCCTTTTGTAATAAAAGTATAGTAACTATAATTAATGGACATAAAATTACTTGTCAACTTTTCTTCTCGGGCTTGGTCGTTGAATATACTGGCGCTTTTGCACACCGGTGTTCCAGGCAGGCAAGCTCCGTTGTTGGCGGCAACAAGTGCCAGCCGTACTTCTTTCGCCTCAAGCCTTGAACACCTTGTACAATTGGGCCTGTTGGAGAAAAATCCGGGTCATGGTCATCCGTTGCGGCCAGAATTTCGATTGACTCAAAACGGCGCATTGATCGCTGAAACGGCTGACAGGATTGTGAAAGTTGTGCCCGACGACGCAGAATTTATGTTGTTGCGGCGTAGCTGGACAGTTCCGATACTTGCACTGACGGCCTCGCCTCAACGCTTCTCTGCAATCAAGTCAGATTTAGCTACAATTACGGATCGGGCGCTATCTAAGTCATTACAGCAACTGGAGGAGAAGGCGTGGCTTAGACGTGAAATCGATATCTCAAATCGTGTTCCATACCCAACTTACCATGCAGTGAACGGGGGGATAAAGGTCAACCAGGCAATTGGTCTGTCTGTTTAGACAAAAATCCTGCAAAGTTCGTATAGCCAACATTAGCGTGAGCAAACCTAGTATGGATGAAACGCAATGGTGGCTTGAGATGTAATCTGATTGAGATTGAATTACCTTGAATTATATTCAATGGGACTGAATTTTATTGTGGTGCCCAGAAGAGGACTCGAACCTCCACGTCTATACAGACACTAGCACCTGAAGCTAGCGCGTCTACCAATTCCGCCATCTGGGCAATGCTTTTGATGTGCAGTGATTACGGTCACAGAAAGGTAAAGTCAAGGGTAAAGTCGCCGCAAATTAATTGCCAGGGTTATGCGCAGATATGAAATATTTAGAATAGGCTGGACTAACCATGAGCTGGGAGATAAAAAGGCAGTAACTATAATACAGCTTTTCCGGAGAATTTAATGACGCAGAAGATGGTGACAATTTTTGGTGGCGCGGGCTTTGTTGGCACAGCATTGGTCGAGCATCTGGCCAAATCTGGCGTACGTATTCGGGTTGCTGTGCGGCGGCCAAATTCGGCCATGCATGTCAAACCTCTTGGGGACGTGGGGCAGATCCAAGTGGTTCAGGCTAACCTTCGGGATGACAATTCTGTTCGTGCGGCCATTCAGGGCGCGGATGCCGTGATAAATCTTGTGGGCATATTATTTGAAAGCGGCGCGCAAAAATTCAAGGATATTCATGTCAAGGGCGCCGAAACTGTGGCGCGCCTTGCTGCTGATTTTGGGATTAAAACGCTCGTCCATATGTCTGCCATTGGCGCGGATGAAGAATCGCCCGCGTTATATGCCCAGAGCAAAGCTCTGGGGGAGAAGGCGGTGAGGCAGGCCTTCCCAGAGGCAACAATTATTCGCCCAAGCGTTATTTTTGGGGCAGGTGATAGTTTGTTCAATCGTTTCGCACAGGCGGCAAGCCTGCCATTACTGCCGGTATTTTCAGGCGACACCAAATTTCAGCCGGTTTATGTGGGTGACGCGGCGAAAGTGATAATCAAGGCTCTGACGGACGGCAATATGCAGGGTGAGACTTATGAGCTCGGCGGCGCGGATATATATAGCCTGCGTGACATGATGAAGCTTGCCGCGCGCGAGGCCATGCGAAAGGTGTGTTTTTTGGATGTGCCGGATTTTATCGCGCCGTATCCGGTTTTTTTCCTGGGTCTGTTGCCCAACCCACCGATTACCATTGACCAGCTTAAAATGCTTGAACAGGATAATGTGGTTCACGCCGATGCGCTGGGCTTGTCTGATCTGGAGATTTTGCCAACCTTACTTGGTGCTGTCCTGCCCGGCTATTTACACCAATATCGTCCTAAAGGACAGTTTGCTGAGAATTTGGACGGTTAGGTCAGAGCTTATGCCTCAGATTCAAAACGAGAAAATCGCGTAAATATTTGACAGTTCGGGCTATAGTGTGAAAATGAGATATATAATATTGGTGAAGTAAATAAGGGCTACGAGAAATATATATGTATGAAACTGTTCAAGATTATTATGGTCGCCAGCTACAGAGCACAAGCGACCTGAAAACGGATGCCTGCTGCGATGTTTCGAGCGTTCCTGGCTGGCTGAAAGACCTGTTAAAAAACATTCACCCCGAAGTGTTATCGCGTTACTATGGCTGTGGCCTGGTTTGCCCGCCCCTGCTTGAAGGCTGCCGGGTTTTGGATTTGGGCAGCGGTTCGGGACGGGATGTTTATGCATTGGCGCAATTGGTCGGCCCGACCGGCGAAGTTGTCGGGGTGGATATGACTGATGAACAATTGGCGGTTGCTGAGAAACATCGGCCGTTTCATGTTGAGGCATTTGGCTATGATAATGTCCGTTTTTTGAAGGGCTATATCGAAAAGCTGGACGAACTGGATCTTGAACCGGAAAGTTTTGATGTGGTTGTCTCCAACTGTGTGATTAACCTGTCGCCGGATAAGCAGGCGGTTCTAAAGGGGATTGGACGATTGCTCAAACCGGGCGGGGAGTTTTATTTTTCTGATGTTTATGCGGATAAGCGTGTGCCGGATGCCGTTAGGAATGATCCGGTATTATACGGTGAATGTTTGGGCGGGGCCTTATACTGGAATGACTTTATTTCCTTGAGCAAGCAAAATTCTTTTGCCGATCCGCGCCTGGTGGAAGACCGCCCGCTTGAGGTCACAGATCCTGTATTATCTGCCCGTGTTGGGAATTTACGATTTTTCTCGGCGACATATCGCTTGTTCAAATTGGAAAATCTGGAGCCCGCCTGTGAAGATTATGGTCAGGCGGTGATCTATCAGGGGACAATCCCGGACTGTCCGCTTGCGTTTATTCTGGATAAGCACCATAGCCTTGCAACAGGGCGGGTTTCCCCGGTTTGCGGCAACACATGGTCAATGTTGCAGGGAACGCGATTTAAGGCGCATTTTCAGTTTATCGGTGATTTCTCCCGGCATTTCGGGATTTTCGAGGGTTGCGGTACGCCTCTGCCTTTTGATCAGCCGGATCATCAGTCAGATCAGGGGCAAGCAGCAGACCCATGTTGCTAGAGCGGCCTATCTGCGTAAAGACGTCACTTCACTGAATGATCACGAAAGCTTTACCGCATCCTTCGTAATAAATATGCTAGTCAGTTCAGGCATTAATAAAAGAAAGCAGGATGATGAAGGGTTTTATAAAAATTGTTGTAATTGTTGCAGTTCTGATCGCGGTGAGTATTTTCTGGCCGGTTCATGAATGGATGCAAAGTCTGATTACCTGGGTCAAGGCAAGCGGTGCCTGGGGCATGGTCGCATTTTCAGTTATTTATATTGTCGCGGCGGTGATGCTCATCCCGGGCTCTATTTTAACGCTTGGGGCGGGCTTTTTATATGGGCCTTTTTGGGGCACGCTTCTGGTATCCCCGGTCAGTGTCATGGCGGCTTTTGTCGCCTTTAGCCTCGCGCGCGGGCGGCTTCGGCCCTGGGTTGAGAAAAAAATTCAGGGTAATGCGCGGTTTGATGTGGTGGATAAGGCCGTGGGGGATGAAGGCTTTAAAATTGTGACGTTGATGCGTCTGTCACCGGTTTTCCCTTATGTTTTCCTAAATTATGCTCTGGGCCTGACGGGGGTGAAAGCCACCAGCTTTATCTTCGCATCTTTTATCGGCATGTTGCCGGCGACTTTTCTCTATACCTATCTTGGCTCATTGGTGACCAGCGTCACAGAGCTTGCCTCGGCCCCGGCGCAAGGGGCAACGGATGCTCAAAATTATTTCATTTGGGGTGGGTTTGCTGTGACGGTGATTGTGACGGCCTATGTCACATATCTTGCGCGGCGGGCGCTTGCCAGAGCGGTGCCAGAAACCCAGACAGATAATGAGGGGCAGTCATGACGGTAATTGTGTATCCTGATGATTCACATAATCAGGCATTGGTGAAAAAACTCCATCCAGCGGATTGGGAAAATCCGGCACCTCTTGAGCGGTATAATCTTGTGGTGATTGGTGCCGGGCCTGCGGGCCTGGTTGCCGCTGCCGGCGCGGCGGGACTTGGGGCAAAAGTCGCCTTGGTGGAACGTCATCTGATGGGCGGTGATTGCCTGAATTTTGGTTGCGTGCCGTCCAAGGCTTTGCTGCGCGCGGCCCATGGCATATATGATGCCCATCAGGCGACAAAATTTGGCTTATCTTTTGAGGATGCAGGGACGTTGGATTTTGCGCAGGTGATGGCGGGTTTACGGAAAAAGCGCAATGACATGGCCCATCATGACAGTGTTGCCCGCTTTACCGATCTTGGCATTGATGTATTTATCGGGGACGGGCGTTTTATTTCACCGAACTGCGCTGAGGTTGCGGGAAAAAAGTTAAACTTTCATCGGGCGGTGATTGCTGTAGGCGCCAGAGCTGCCCTGCCGCCCATTCCGGGCCTTGCGGCGGCTGAGCCGCTGACCAATGAAACCTTATTTTCACTGGCCCTGTTGCCCAAACGCCTGATTATTATCGGCGCGGGGCCTATTGGCTGTGAAATGGCACAATCTTTTTGTCGTTTTGGCACCGAAGTGACCTTAATTGAAATGGCCGACCGTATAATGCCGGCCGAAGATCCTGATGCCAGTGCGGTACTGACAAAAAAACTGGAACAGGAAGGCGTGAGAATTTTGCTCAATGCCAAAGTCACGCAGGCCGGGATATCGGGCCAGCATAAAGAGGTTACGGTCAATGACCGTATATTAACGGCGGATGAAATTTTGGTTGCCGCCGGGCGCATCCCAAATCTTGAAGGGTTAAATCTTGAAGCCGCAAAAATTGATTATCACGGGCGGGGCGTAACGGTTAATGATCGCCTGCAAACCACGAACTCAAGAGTTTATGCTGCCGGAGATATATGTTCAGCCTTTCAATTTACCCATAGCGCCGATGCTATGGCCAAAATTGTTCTTCAGAACGCCTTGTTCTTTGGCCGCAAAAAAGTCAGTGATCTGGTGATGCCCTGGGCAACTTATACATCCCCCGAGGTGGCCCATGTGGGCATGACTGCAGTTGAGGCCGCGAAGCAAGGCGATAAAATTATCACCCTGACGGCGCAAATGTCAGACGTTGATCGGGCCATCCTTGAAGAAGAAACAGACGGTTTTGCTCGGGTTCATGTGGATAAAAACTCTGGCCGCATTCTTGGCGCGACAATGGTGTCATCGCACGCCGGTGAATCAATCACGCAAATGGCACTGGCGATCACATCCGGCTTAAAATTATCGGCTATTGGCGCGACTATTCATCCTTATCCCGTTCAGGCCGAAGTCTGGAAAAAACTGGCAGGCAGTTATTTAAAACAGAGCTTCACGCCGAGAATTGCCAAAATATTTAAAATATTTCTCACTATATTTTCTCGCCGAGAGAGACATGTGCCGTGATAGGGGATTGGCATCCGGCGGCCCCTTGTCTCGTGGTTTTTTGCAAGCGTCCGGCATTATTTCAGGGAAAACAGCGGCTTGCAAAAACTATTGGCGCAGAGCAGGCGCTTATTTTTTCTCAAGCCTTTTTGAACTGCGCCCTGGAAGATGCCCGCGCCTGGACAGGGTCTGGGCCTGTTGTCTTGTCTGTGGCCTCGCCGGATGACCGGGCCTGGGCCGGCGGCTTGCTGGATCAGAATATCATGACCCTTGTCCAACCAGATGGCAACCTTGGTCATCGGCTTCAGGCCACAGATCAGGCGTTGCGGCGGCTGGGACATGAAAAAATAATTTTTCTTGGCACTGACGTTCCAATGTTAAAGCCTCATCATTTTGAGGCGGCCGCGCGGGCGCTTTTAACCCGGGATGTTATGCTGTCCCCGGCATCGGACGGGGGGGTCACGCTTATGGGCGCGCGGATGCCCTGGCCGGATTTGACGGGCTTGCCGTGGAGCACCGATAAACTCGGTCAATCTTTAGAAAAACAGTGCCGGGATAAGGGCCTATCGGTGGAAACTATCGCGCCCAGCTATGACATTGATGTTGAGGAAGATTTAGGCAAATTGCGGTATGATCTGGCGGGTGATCCAAGACCTGCGCGCCAATATCTTTACCATAAGATCAGTGAATTTATAGCGCGAGACAGGATTAACTATGGCTGAGATTCTTCAAAAATCGGACAATTGGTCTGTAACCCCAAAAGGCGATGCGCGGGGTTATATTGATAGCGACCCGCTTCGGGAACTCTGGTTCCATACGGGGACGGCCTGTAATCTGGCGTGCGATTTCTGCCTGGAAGGCTCAAAACCGGGCGATACAAGGCTTGGGCTCGTCAAATTGCAGGATGTTGCGCCGTTTATTGAACAAGCCTTGAAATTGGGTGTGGCGCAATTCTCATTCACCGGCGGGGAGCCTTTTCTGGCCAAGGATTTGCCCAGGATATTGACGCTGGCCTCTGCCCATCGGCCTTGCCTTGTCCTGACCAATGGAACTGAGCCATTGCAGAAGCGTATCCATGAACTGGAAGATTTGATCACAAGCCCACATCCGGTTTCCTTTCGGGTAAGTTTGGATCATTTCGATGAAAAAATCCATGACCTGGGCCGGGGCGCAGGCAGTTTTGTCAAGGCTTTGACAGGCCTTAAGATGTTATATAATATGGGGTTTTCTATTTCTGTCGCCCGGCATATCTGGCCAGATGAAGACAGATGTGCGACGGATGCGGCCTTTGCCCGATTGTTTAAAGACTATGGCTTGCCGGAAGGCTTAACGATCGCTGCTTTCCCGGATTTTGCCCTGCCAGGGTCCTTGCCGGATGTGCCGTTCGTTACCACAGATTGCATGACCCGCTATCAGAATGTGCAGAGCCGTAAAGAATTTATGTGCGCCTTTTCCCGGATGATCGTTAAGCAGGATGGGAAAATGCGGGTTTATGCCTGTACATTGGTTGATGATGATCTGGATTATGATCTTGGGTCATCACTGGAACGCAGTATGGATATGCGGATCAGTATGAAACATCATCGCTGTTATAGTTGTTTCGCCTATGGCTCATCCTGTAGTGAAATTTAAAGGAGACGGGCTGTAGTGAAATTTAAAGGAGACGGGCTGTAGTGAAATTTAAAGGAGACGGGATATTATGTTAGGTATCATTGGCGGATCAGGCATCTATCAGCTCGCGGGACTTGATATCAATGAGGAACGAGCCGTGGACACACCTTTTGGCCCGCCGTCTGCGCCGCTGACAATTGGCACATACAGCGGGGGCCAAAAGCTTGTATTTTTGGCCCGTCACGGCAAGTCTCACGAATATCTGCCCCATGAAGTAAATTACCGGGCCAATATCTGGGCCATGAAAAAACTGGGGGTGACCCGTATGATCGGGATTTCTGCGGTGGGCAGCCTGGCCCATGACTTTAAGCCGGGGGACCTCTGTCTTGCGGATCAATATTTTGATTTTGTCAAAGGCGGGCGCGAGAAAAGCTTTTTCGGCGGCGGCCTCGCGGCCCATGTTTCAACGGCGCAGCCCACATGTCCGTCTTTGGCCAAGGCGCTTGTTCAGGGCGCAGAAAAAATCGATATTCCCCTTCATACCGGTCTGACCTATGCTTGCGTTGATGGCCCGCGTCTTGGCACCAGGGCAGAAAGCTTTTTTCTGAAGAATGCGGCGGGCTGTGATCTGGTGGGGATGACCAATGTGCCTGAAGCCTTCCTCGCGCGGGAAGCACAGATATGTTATTGCACCATATCGGTCGTTACCGACTATGATTGCTGGCTTGATGACCCGGCCCGGCATGTGAGCGTTGAACAGGTGATTGCCCGTTATGGCGCGAGCCTGGAGAAGGCCAAAAAATTATTGGGGGCATTTCTGGCGGATGATACGGGCCTGGCAGATGATACGGATTCCCTATCAGCTTGTGGGTGCCGGAAGAACCTGCAATCGGCTGTTTTGTCACCGGAAACGTCATTGACTGAAGACAAAAAAGAACTCTTGAAACTGCTGAAATTATGAGTTTGAAAAATTTATCAATCATTATCCCCCTAGGCCCCGAAGAAGATCAGTTGGATGTGCTCATGGATGATTTACGCGGGCTTGAGCTAGAGGCGGGACTTATACCGGAAATTATTATCGTATCCTGCCGCGACATCCGTCCCAAAGAATCCGCCCGGATGATTAAATCTCTGCAGGGCCGCGCGATACAGCAGAATGCGGGCGCGAAGGCGGCGAAGGGAGAATATCTGTGGTTTTTGCATGCGGATTCGCGGCTTACGCCGCAAGTGCTGTCGGCGCTTGAGCTATCTTTGCAAGCGGCCCCGGATGCGCTGCATTATTTTCAGTTGAAATTTCGGCATGATGGCCCCGCCTGGATGGCCATCAATGAGTGGGGGGCCTGGTTGCGGTCCGAAATCTTAAGACTCCCTTTTGGCGATCAGGGCTTTTGCCTGCGTAAAGAGTTGTTCCATCAGATTGGGGGTTTCCCGGAGGATGCCCCTTACGGGGAAGACCATTTGTTGGTCTGGCATGCGCGGCAGGCCGGCTTGAAATTGCGCTGTACCGGCGCGGATTTGCCGACCAGCGCCCGTAAATACGGGGTCCATGGCTGGTTTGCTCTGACCGTGAAATATCAATGGCGCTGGATCAGTCAGGCTCTGCCAGAGGTCTATAAGCTTTTATTGGCGCGGCTTACCTGAAGTTGAAATGACATGAGGTTAAAATTTCAGTCTCTTTTCGAGGCATTGAGACTCAGAGGATATTACGCCGTGCCGTGACGTCATGGTCTCTTCAAGGCCAAAGGATCGCATGTCTTCGGGTACGGTTTTTTGTGAAATAAGCGCCGCTGCCAATTGCTTTGCGGCGGGGGCTGTTTGGACGCCAAAGCCGCCTTGACCGGCAAGCCAGGAAAACCCTTCCACCGTTTTATTAAATTCGATCACGGGGCCTCTGTCCGCAACAAAGCTGCGCAACCCGGCCCCGATGATGATGACGTCAAACTTTTGCATTATGGTTTTTTTTCTTAAATTCCTATAAACAGACATGATAAAGCCCTGTGCCATAACAGGCTATTGACAATTGGTGCGAAGAACAAGGCTTGAAGAACAGACCTGTTTTCTGCGCTTGTTTTTTGTCAATTTACGGTTATTTTAATGCTGGTATTTTAATGCTGGTATTTTAATGCTGGTATTTTAATGCTGGTATTTTACCATGCTTTCCTTTTTGAGGGATGGACATGCAACAGATCTCTTTTCTAACCTATTTTCTGGCCTATTTTCTAGCCTATTTTCTAACTTGCGGGAATATACATGAATGAAGCGTTACTTCTCAGCTTGATAACATTTGTTTTTGTCTCGGGCATAACGCCGGGGCCTAATAACCTGATGCTCATGTCTTCGGTTATGCTCTTTGGCACGCGCCGAACTTTGCCCCATCTGATTGGTATTCAGGTGGGCTTTTCCATATTGATGGCGGCGGCAGTACTTGGGCTTGGTGAATTGCTGAAAATTGTGCCAGAAGCGCGGCTGGTGGTAAAATTGGCGGGGTCATTGTGGCTTTGTTGGCTTGGGGCCAGGTTTTTAAAAGAAGCCTTCAGGCAGCATGTGACGCAAGGTAAAATGCCTGTGAAAAAAACCAGCCGCCCGTTTTATCTTTATGAAGCAGCTATCTTTCAGATTGTTAATCCAAAAGCATTGATCATGGCGTTGTCCAGTGCCGGACTATATATGGATATTGCGGATGATATTTACCATCGGACGATAATCATTGTGGTAACATTCATTCTCGTAGGCCTGCCGTGCAGTATCCTATGGATGCTGCTTGGCCATACGTTAAATCGCTGGCTTGGAGAGGCGTCCCATGGTCGTGTGGTGAATATCATCATGGCTCTGTTGATTTTTGGATTGGTGGCCATGATTCTACGGAATTGATTTGGTTGAGAATAGCTCTTGGAACGATAATGCTCTAGAAATCATTGGACAATAGAGACAGCTTTGATTTGGGCATAGACCTTTGTGCCGGGCTGTAACGTCAATTCAGCACAGGAATAGGCCGACACCCGTGCCTGAATTCGGGTGTCTTTCAGTCTAAGATGGATCAGGCATTGACCATTTTCCGTGGGGGTTTCGATGGTTTCTATCTGACATTCAAAGATATTCAATACGCTGGTTTTTTTAGGACGGGACAGGGTAATGCTCACATCTCTGGCATAGAGATGGAGACGAATTTCCGCATGTTTTTTCACCTCATGATGAGGCATGCGGATCAGGGCATCTCCCAAGTCAACCTCGGTCAGATTATGTTCGGTGCGTGCGGTCATGACCGTACCAAACAGAAGTGTGAAAGGTTCATCACTCATGCTATTGAGAATTTTATGATTGGCCATAACCTCCTGAATGGGGCCTTGTTGTTGAACCTTTCCTTGGTCTAAAATAATCAGATGATCAGCAAGGCGGGTGACTTCCTCCACATTGTGGCTGACATATAAGAGCGGAATTTTTAAAGTTGACTTCAGCCGTTCCAGAAACCGAAGAATTTCACTCTTTCGGGCAAAATCCAATGAGGCCATAGGCTCATCCATCAACAGCAATTGGGGCCGCAGCAATAGGGCGCGGGCAATAGCCACTCTCTGACGTTCCCCGCCGGATAATTTATCGGGATAGCGGGCTAAAAGATGGGCAATATCAAGCAGGTCAATGATATGATCCCGCTCATGAGGCGTCAGGGGATTGTCAATGCGTTTTTGACCATAGTCGAGATTTTGTTGTATCGTCAGATGCGCAAACAAGCTTGAGTCCTGAAACACATAGCCGATGGGCCTTTTATAAGTGGGCAGAAATGTTGTGTCGGATTGCCAAATCTGGTCGTGAAACTGGATCTGTCCCTTTTTGTATAATGTTTTCTTGTGGAGCCCGGCAATGGCCCTGAGCAGGGATGTCTTGCCGGAACCCGAAGGGCCAAATATGGCGGTAATGCCATGGGCCGGAAGGACAAGATCAACATCCAGGGTGAACTCAGGATACGAAATATCCAGACGCAGGTTAAAGGCCATAGGCCCCTCCCGATGCTTTTCTGCGCCGATTAAAGGTATACACCATCGTTAATACCACAAACGAGAAAATGACCATGGTCCCCGATAACCAATGGGCCTGGCTATATTCCATGGCTTCCACATGATCATATATTTGCACAGATATAACGCGGGAGATGCCGGGGATATTGCCGCCGACCATCAAGACCACGCCAAATTCCCCCACCGTATGGGCAAAACCCAAAATGGCCGCCGTGATGAACCCGGGGCGGGCCAAAGGCAGAGTAATCGTAAAGAAACTGTCCCAGGGGCCAGCCCGAAGGGTGGCGGCAATTTCCGAAGGACGCTCGCCCAGAGCTTCGATGGCATTTTGAATGGGCTGGACCACAAAAGGCAGGGAATAAAACACAGAGGCGATAACAAGTCCCCAGAAAGTAAAAGTCAGGGTGCCAAGACCAAGGGCCATGGTTATCTGCCCAATTGGCCCGTTCGGCCCCATGGCCATCAACAGGTAGAAACCCAATACAGTGGGCGGCAATACCAGTGGCAAGGCAACAATGGCCCCAATTGGGCCTTTCCACCGGGAATTTGTGCGCGCCAGCCATAAGGCGATGGGCGTACCTATGATCAGCAACAATAGGGTGGTGACGCTGGCAATGCGAAAGGTCAGCCAGAATGCGGGCCAGAATGCGACAAAATCAGATTCTGAAAGGCTCATGGTCACTCCTTCTCTGTTGGCAGGCGATAGCCAAAATCACGCATGATATTTCTGGCCTGGCCGGATTTTAAATATGCCATAAAAGCAAGGGCGGCGTGATTGTTTTCTGCTGATTTCAACAGGATCGCATCCTGACGGATGGGGCTGTGCATATTTTGGGGAATGATCCATATGGAGCCTGCCAGTAATTCTCCCTTTCGCATTACTTGCGATACCGAAACGAAACCCAAATCCGCATTTCCCGTGGCGACGAATTGATAGGTTTGGGCAATATTTTCGCCCTGAACAAACTTTGATGATAAGGCATCATATAAGCCAAGAGATTTTAGCACCTCAGTCGTTGCGGTACCGTAAGGGGCAATTCTTGGGTTTGCAAAAGCGATCTTGCGGAATAGGCCCTTTTTAAGAATTTTGCTGTTTCCCTTAATAAAATCTTCTTGAGCTGACCATAGGGCAAGACCGCCGATGGCATAGGTAAAACGGCTGGCGTCCAGACCTATGCCACTGGCCCCCAGCGCTTTGGGTTTTCTTCTGTCTGCCGATAAAAATACATGAAAGGGCGCGCCGTGGGTTATCTGGGCGACAAATCGTCCCGATGCACCAAGGGTGAGATTTGTCTGATGGCCCGTTTGCTGTTCAAATTCCGCGATGATCATTTTTATGGGCGCGGCAAAATTTGAGGCCACGGCAATATTGACTTCATCCGCGCGCACTGGGTCAAGCAGGATTAAAGAAAAAAACAGACAATAGATATTTCGCAACGTGCCTTGTGCGGGCAATATTTTTTCCAAAAAAAAGGGCCATAATTCTGATAACCCTATGTATAGTAAAGATTATATTATCATTATATAATGATATATATCACGATTTAAATCAAGGATTTCAAGTCTTTCCCGCAAAATCCAGAGAGGCGGAGTTGATGCAATATCTGAGCGCGGTCGGGGCGGGTCCGTCGGGGAAGACATGGCCTAAATGGGCATCGCAGGCGGCGCATACGACTTCTTCACGAATCATACCCAGTGATGTATCGCGATTTATTTTGATGGTGTTAGGGGCGATTACATCATAAAAACTGGGCCAGCCACTGCCGCTGTCATATTTGGTGTCTGAGCTAAACAAGGCGGTTTTACAACAGATGCACAGATAATTTCCGTCTTCCTTATGATTCCAGTATTTTCCGGTGAAGGGCTGTTCAGTACCGCCGCAGCGGGCGACCTTATATTGGATATCATCCAGACTTTCCTGCCATTCGTTATCTGATTTCTTGGACATGGGACATCTTTCTTTATGAGTTAAAATATGGCTTTATGAGTTAAAACATGGCTTTATGAGTTAAAAATTTATAGCCTTATAGATCAAAAATTTTATGGGGATTGAGGATATTTTTTGGATCAAGTGATTTTTTAATGGCCTTCATAAAATCCAGGGCCGGGCCATGTTCCTGGATCATATATTCTTTCTTGCCCAGGCCAATGCCATGCTCTCCCGTTGAGGTGCCGTCCATCGCAATCGCCCGTTCGATGAGCCGTTGATTAAGTCGGTTTATGGTGACCACATCTTCCGTGTTATTCTTGTCATAGGGAATGATCAGATGAAAATTCCCGTCGCCCACATGACCGACAATTGGACCGATAATAGAAGAGACTATATTGGCGCGGGCGATATCTGCGCGTGTATGGCTCATACATTCGGCCAGCCTGGAAATGGGCACGCAGACATCGGTCACCCAATAGTCCTTGCCGGGATATGCCGCGCGCAGGGATAAAAAAACATCATGGCGTGCCTGCCATAATTTAGTGCGGTCCTCAGGGCGGCTTGCCCATTGAAAACCGCGCCCGCCGTGGGAATTGGCAATTTCGGCGACCATTTCCGCCTGTTCTTTAACGGCATGATGACTGCCGTGAAATTCCATAAATAAGGTTGGTGCCACCGGATAATCAAGATCGGAAAAACGGTTAATCACATCGATCAACATGTCATCAACCAATTCTGCCCGGGCAATGGGAATACCCATTTGTATGGTCTCCACCACCGTATCCACCGCACCCTCGAGGCTATTGAAAGGGCATGTCGCGGCTGATATTGCCTCTGGAATACCATATAGCCGGACAGTGATTTCGGTGATAACCCCAAGCGTGCCCTCGGAGCCTACCAACAGGTGGGTCAAATCATAGCCGGCGGCTGATTTTTTTGCCCGGCTAGAGGTGGAGATGATGCGGCCATCCGCCATCACGGCTTTCAGACGGATAACATTTTCGCGCATGGTGCCGTAGCGGACAGCGTTCGTGCCGGATGCCCTTGTTGCCGTCATGCCGCCAAGGGTGGCATTGGCCCCAGGATCAACCGGAAAAAACAGGCCCTTATCGCGGATTTCGTGATTGAGCTGCTCTCGGGTAACGCCTGCCTCCACTGTGCAGTCCATATCTTCAGGGCGCAGGGCGATGACTTTATTCATTTGGGAAAAATTTAAGGTAATGCCGCCGCTTACGGCCAGGAAATGGCCTTCCAATGCGGTGCCCGCGCCATAAGGGATGACGGGGACTTCATATTTATGACATAGCGTGACAATGGTGCTGACTTCTTCGGTGGTATGGGGGTAAATCACGGCATCCGGCAGGCAGATATCATAATGGGTCAGATCTTCGCCGTGATGTTGCCGTACGGCCTGGGATACGTTCAACCGATCTCCAAGCAGGGGGGATAGCGCGTCAAGTAATTGCGCCAAGTTCGTATTTTTCATCATGATGGAAGCATATCCCAATAAAATATTCTATGCTAGGTCTTCTTGGGTCAGATTCTTATCTGGGCCAGATTCATAAAAATAGGTTATAACCTTAAATGAAGGGGATGAAATGAGCCATAGAATAATTCAGATCCATATCCGCAGTGGGGCCGGTGACCTTGCGCAGAAAGTGAAGCTGATTGATAAGGTCGTTGATAAGTGGCCAGTGGGCCCGGATGGCCTGGGTTATGCGTTGCTGGTGCGTACTCAGGACACCCAAATAATCACAGACCGATTGCAGGAGGCGTTCCTGAAGAATCAGATCACCCGTATCGTTATCCAACCTGTTGAGGCCATATTGCCCAAACCTGTTGAAAAAGTAATAACGGAAATTCAAACATCGGCAGATCAGGAACAAGGTAACGGCAAAACAAAAAGCCCTAAAACAGCCCGGGTATTTTCCGGCATTAGCCGGGACGAATTATATGCCGATGTGTCCCGCGGGGCAGAGATCAGCACAAGCTTTATATTATTGGTGATTTTTTCGACCATTGTCGCAGGCATTGGGTTGATTGAAAATAATGTGGCTGTCGTCATTGGGGCTATGGTGATTGCTCCCTTGCTCGGCCCTAATCTTGCGCTGGCTTTATCCACGGCACTTGGGGATCTGGATTTGATGGCAAATGCCCTGAAAACAATGGTGGCCGGCTTTCTGATCGCCCTGCTGCTTAGTTTTTCTCTCGGGCTGGCATGGGGTACATTTTGGCCCGATGAATTAAATAGCCCGGAACTGTTGTCGCGAACGATTGTTGGTTTTGACAGTATTGCCTTGGCCCTTGTATCAGGCGCTGCGGCGGTATTATCCCTTGCCAGCGGCATTTCAAGCGTTTTGGTTGGCGTTATGGTCGCGGTGGCCTTGCTGCCGCCAGGGGCCACGGTTGGTATTATGCTTGGGGCCGGACGGTATGATCTGGCTTTTGGCGCGGCCTTGCTACTGGCCGTGAATATAGTTTGCGTCAATCTATCGGCCAAGCTGGTATTTCTGTTCAAGGGCGTGCAGCCGCGGACATGGTTCGAGAAGAAAAAAGCCCGCAGCGCCATGATATTTTACATTTTGTTTTGGGTGATGAGCCTGGCCCTATTGGGCTATGTTATTTTGTTGCGGACTTGAATGTTGAGGGGGTTGGTTTTTTCTTTAGATTTACCGCCAAGGATACGGTTATGACACCGTCGTCCCGGCAGGGGAATTTAGATATGATGCCGTCCATTGAGGGTAAATTTTCCTTGTGATTCTCAATCACTTCGCGGGCAAGGGACAGGGTATAATTTTGTGTGTCTCCCGTGAATTCAGCGTTTGACTGTTCGGGCAGACAGATGACTTGATAGGTCAGGCACCCATTCGGCAGCGTAACAACTTCCTTGATCTCCCCCTGATCTAACAGATGGTTCAATTCGCCTAAGGTCAGGCGAAAGCAGATTTTGTCGGGGTCAATACGAAGCTTCATAATATCTTATGTTTGAAGGTTACCTTTTGTTAAATTCTTTTGTTCAATTCCGGGGTTAAATTATGGGGCCAGATTCTGGAGAAAGCGGGTAAATATCGATTAAATTGCCGGCGGGAACAGATAGGCTATCTTCCGGGATAACGGCCCAGCAATTTTGCTGCAGCATGGGCTTGATTCTGTAGGATTCCTGACCGGGTAATATGGTGACAATCAGCTGACCATCCGCCGTCACTTCACAGGCCGCCTTTTGAAAAAAGCGAAAGGGGGCGGTTTTGGTAAAGTCATTCTTTAGCCGGGCCTTAACAGGCTTTTCCTGTGGTTGGCCAAGTAATTTTCGTATTAAGGGATAGGCAAAAAACCTAAGCCCTACGGCAGTAGAAACGGGATTGCCGGGCAGGCCGAAATAATAGCTGCCATTGGCAAGACGGGCGAATAATATCGGTTTTCCCGGCCGGATGGCACATTTATGAAATAAGATTTCCGCGCCTGTTTTCTTCAGGCCTTCAGGGACAAAGTCATGTCGTCCCATGGACACCGCGCCGGTAGACAGGATGATCTGGATGTCTTTGGATATGAGCTCTTGGATTTTCTGTTCAAACTTTTCCGGCTCGTCAAAAATTGTCCCTTCATTGCGGGCATCTATACCGAATTGTGCGAGGCTTCTTAAAAGGTAAGGGGCATTACTGTTGCGGATCTGGCCGGGCTGTAAGGGCATCGTCATATCATCAACCAGTTCCTTACCGGTACTGATGATGGCTACTTTGGGCGCCTTTACCACGGAAATTTTTCCGAGGCCCAGGGCCGCCAGGGCCATAATATGATTGGGGCCAATCTTGATACCCTTTTCCATCAACAGATCACCGGGACAAAAATCAGTTCCTGCTTTTCGGATGTTTTTACCTTCGGTAGCCATCGCAATGAGTGATATTTCGCTGGGCCAACCCTGAGCATTTTTGGCCAAAATGTTAATGTTTTCGACAGGGATGACCGCATCATAAGTTTCCGGTACCGGTGCGCCGGTCATTATCTCCCAGGCGCCCTTGCTTTTCGGGGCTCCTTTGGCTGTAAATTCAGAAGCCGTTTCCGGATAATCGCCGGCCATTGTGCTGCCGCCCACGGTTAGCGTAATGGGATTGCTTTCGGAGGCGCCCCGGGTCATATGGCTTATGACGGCAAAACCATCCATTGCTGAATTATGGAAGGGCGGCAGATATTCTGCGGCTTTAATTTTTTGTGCCGTAATAGCTCCAAGCGTTTGATCAAGGGGCAAGTCCTGTGCTTCAAGCACATGTGCATCGGCTAGAATGATTCTCAGGGCGTTGTCATATGATAACATCAGTTTTTTCCTAGCCGCCGGTTGCGGAAAGATTCGGGATCAGGCCCGTTTCCCCCTGTATGAGGAAATGAGAGGATTTCTTATAATCCAATTGTGTCATAACACGCTTTTGCAGGGCTTCTTTCTGATCATCACTTTGTAACAAGTCCCGTAGGGGGATGCCTGTTTCGCCAAACAGGCATAGGCGCAAGTCTCCAGTAGCCGTGATCCGAAGCCGGTTGCACCCCGCGCAGAAATCTTTTGAATAGGGCGCGATCAGACCAATTGCCCCGGCATATTCAGGATGGGTGAAATTTACCGCCGGGCCTGCCCCATTGGTGCGAATATTAGGGGTCCAGCCCTGCGCGAGAAGTTTTGTTCGGATAACATCTGCTGACAGATGACGTTTTTTAAAATAAGCCAGATTATCACCGGTTTGCATCAGTTCAATGAATCGGACAGTGACGGGGCGATGGCGCACATAATCCTTATAATCCGTGAGCGCGGTATCATTGATGCCCTTTAGGAGCACGACATTGACCTTGACAGAATCATATCCAATTTCAAGGGACTTTTCGAGTCCCTCCAATACGTCATTCACTCTATCATGACCGGTAATTTTATGGAATATTTCCCGGTCGAGGCTGTCAATACTCACATTGAGGTTTCTCATACCCGCATCGTACCATTTTTGGGCGTTATCCCTTAGCCGATAGCCATTGGTGGTAAAGGCCGTCGTATTGACGCCGGCGGTATCCGAAAGAATGCCAATGATTTGGGAAAAATCATTTCTTACGCTGGGTTCGCCGCCCGTCAGGCGGATTTTCCACACACCAAGTTCGGCGAAAGCCGTGACCAGCCGCCGAATCTCATCAAGGGTCAGAAACTTGGGCTTAGTGGTGCATATATAGCCATCCGGCAGGCAATATTCGCAACGAAAATTGCAGATATCCGTGATCGAAAGCCGCAGATAGGGAAAGGCCCTATCATGTTTATCAACCAAATTCACTTTTCTCTCCTTTCCAAATAGGGGAGGCCATGGTGTTTTCACCATAACCCGGCAGACTAAAACAGTCTGCGGCCAGCGCACCATGTCCAGGGGAGGATTTAGGTGACGAAGGCTTCGGAGTGGAGCCGGACAAATCATGTCCCTGCTCAACGCATATGATTATACATTAAGGGCGGAAGAAAACCACCGCTGATATAAATCAAAAATTTACCTTTATCCTGATGTGGTGCTTTATGGTACGGATCAGCTCTTAGGGCCCGGCCCTAAATAGTGAAGAAGGGGGGATGCCGGTGGTTGTTAATAATTATGAAGTTTCCGATAAACGAAGTTCACTGAGGACATGACCCCGCCGCCAATGGGGGTGCGGGGGGCTTGCCTATTTTAAAGATATTGAGTCATGACGGAACAGCAATGGGAATATATCATAAGCCAGTTCCCGGATGAGCTCATCACCCCGCCTGAAGTTACGGCGCAGGCTTTCTTCTTTAAATCTTTATACCAAGTCCTTGAAAGCCTCTGTTTCTTCGTCATATTCCAGTAAGGTGCCACTGCCAATATCATAATGCCAGGCATGAATTTTGAGCATATTCTTGGTCATGGCCTCTTTGACCCAAGGGAAAGAGACGAGATTATCGAGGGAGATGAGGCTGGCGCGCTGTTCACAGACTTTAGCGCGTTCTTCGATGTTGGCGGCTGTTTTTTCTTCATCGGTAAATTCTGCGGCTTTGTCAACAATTTTCATCCATGGTTTGATGAAGCTGTAATGTTCTGTGGGCTCGGATGGTGCAGGATTGTCATGATCGGCCATTAAGGCCCGAATGCCGCCGCAGCCGCTATGGCCCATAACGATGATATGGCTAACTTTTAATTGCGTGACGGCATATTCAATGGCCGCACTCGTACTATGATGGGTATTCCCGCATTCCCGATAAGGCGGCACCAGATTAGCCACATTATTGACCACGAAAATATCCCCCAAACTGGCCCTGGTGATGATAGCCGGATTTACGCGGCTGTCGCTGCAGGCGATGACCATTACATTGGGGTTTTGGCCGACTGTGGCCTCTTCTCGCCACGGGGTATTTTCTGGTGACAGATAATCTTTGCGAAAATTTTTATAGCCTTCCAGGAGCTTTGCGTAGGAACTCATATGGGTAATACTCTGTTATAGGGTTTGCGTGAACTTTAAGCGTTGATCTGTCCCAGGACAGCAACAATATGATCATAGCCGTTGGATAATTTTATGGCAAATATTTTCGATTTTCGCGCGTCGTTTTTTTGAAGTCGTTTTTCTGAATCAGGGCAATATCAGTTCTATTTGACCGATTTGATATTGTATGGTTCTCCTGAAGTATGAGGGGCGGGTGTTGGTCCCGAATTTGGCTCATAAATAAGCTTTAGGGCCGCGCCGTGCCAATATTTTCTATAATGGCTTCAATGATCGGGCTTTGCCCGCCTATGGGAGGGGCCTTGTGAAAGGAAAATGCGGGATATTTGCGGGCAACAACATCTATTTCATCATAAATATTTGACAGCAAGCGACCGGAAAACAATAGATATGGCAAGATGATCACATGATTATAGTGGGAACTGGCGGCCTGAGTCAAAACGCTGCTCAGGCGCGGCGTGGAGTCAAAGCTATAACAATATTGGCTATCACCCAAATCCAGCCTCTCATGTAGTTTTTGGCACAAATTGATGGTTTGATCGGTAATCAGGCGATCTTTTGATCCGCGCCCGACAAGGAGCAATTTACAGCCCTCAGCACCAATTTCTGGCATGACGGAGATGACAGCCTTGGCGGCGGCCTCAATAACGGACGGGCTCAGGCCAAGCAATGACCCATAATGAAGCCGTACATCAGGATGACTTTTTGCGAATTCAGATATAATTTTTGGAATATCGTGGGTAGTGTGGGTTGCTTTATAAAGCGTGATGGGCTGCAGAATTATTTCGCGGATGCCCTGATCATAGTATGTTTGCAGACCGTCCCGGATGGTGGGCGAACCAAATTCCAGAAATGCGGCCATGAGTGGTTGGCCGGGTATTTTTCGCTGAATCTTTCTCGCCAGTTCATTGAATTCTTTTGCGGCGTCTGGCGATCGGCTGCCGTGACCGCATAATATGATGGCAGGCGGGGCTATTGTGTCATGGCTCATGATACGCGCTTCGGCGGGGCAATTTTATAGGCAACCGGCGTTTTGGAAAAATTAAGGGGATTGGCAACCGTTGGGATTACCGTGCCGTCTGGCCGGATCATGTCACGGCGCATATTCCGGTGGATGACCTGTGGATCCTGAAAGGCTTGCGCCAGCGTATTGACCGGACCGCAGGGCACATTATTTTTTTCCAGCAGAGTGAGCCATTCGGCTGTAGACTTGCCTTTCATGACGGTTTCAATTTGGGGGATAAGCTGATCCCTGTTTTCCACCCGCGCGGCGTTTGTCGGGTATGTTTCGACCCATTCAAGGCGCGCGCATAAGCGGCAAAAATTCCTGAACTGAGTGTCATTACCAATGGCGAGAACCAGAAAGTCGTCTGATGTGGCCATGACCTGATAAGGCACAATATTGGGATGGGCATTTCCCATGCGTTTAGGGCCCATATGTTCTGGATCCATATGTTTTGGCTGGTTCTCCCCGATCAGATAATTCATATTTTGATTGGCCATCATGGCCAGCTGGCAATCCAGCAGGGCCAAATCGATATACTGGCCTTCGCCTGTTTTATCACGGTGAGCAAGGGCGGCGAGAATGCCAACGGAAGCATACATGCCGGTCATGAGGTCGGCAATGGCAACGCCGACTTTTTGAGGGCCGCCGCCGACTTTGTCATCAGCTTCCCCCGTGACGCTCATCATACCGCCCATGGCCTGAATAAGAAAATCATAACCGGGTCTATGTGCATAGGGACCGGTTTGTCCAAATCCCGTGATGGAGCAATAGATCAGGCCGGGATTGATATTTTTCAGACTGTCGTAATCCAGGCCATATTTTTTAAGGCCGCCGACCTTATAGTTTTCCACTAAAATATCACAATTTTTAATCAGACCGCGAATCTTCTCTTGACCTTGGGCTGTGGTAATATCCAGCGAGAGGCTGGTTTTATTGCGGTTGGCGCAGAGGAAATATCCGGCATCCCCCGTGCTGCCATCTTTATTGGTCAGAAAAGGCGGGCCCCAGCAGCGGGTATCATCACCGCTGCCGGGGCGTTCGATCTTGGTTACATTTGCCCCCAGATCCCCAAGCATCTGAGTTGACCATGGCCCCGCCAGTATACGGCTTAAGTCTAAAACCTTTATATGTGATAGGGGGCCGGCCATATTTTTACTCTACTCATCCTCACCAAATTTAATGCCTTGGGCCAGGGGGAGTTCTGTCGAGTAATTCAGTGTGCTGGTCATGCGCCGCATATAGCCCTTCCAACTGTCGGAACCACTTTCGCGGCCGCCGCCGGTTTCTTTCTCGCCGCCAAAAGCACCGCCGATTTCAGCACCGCTGGTACCAATATTAACATTGGCAATGCCGCAATCGCTGCCGGCTTCACAGGTGAAAGTTTCCGCTTCCAATACATCGCGGGTGAAGATTGCCGATGACAGGCCTTGGGGGACATCATTGTGGCGCTGAATGGCCTCGGTCAGATCAGTATATTTGAAAATATAAAGAATTGGCGCAAAAGTTTCTTCCTGGACATTATCCTTAGCACCCGTCATTTCCACTATGGCCGGATTGACATAATAGGCATCAGGATATTTATCCGCCATTATCCGCTCGCCGCCGATAATTTTTCTGCCTTCTGATTTTGCCTGATTAAGGGCTGATTCCATACTGCGATAGGCCTGTTCATCAATCAAGGGGCCAACCAGTGTTTTGGGATCAAGAGGATCACCTATGGATAATCCCTGATATGATTTTTTCAGGCGTGTCACCAGCTTGTCATAAATATCCGCATGAACAAATACCCGCCGGGTCGAGGTGCAGCGCTGTCCGCAAGTGCCAACAGCACCAAATAAGATACCCTGAAAGGCCAAATCAAGATCAGCAGAAGGGGCGACAATAATGGCATTATTACCGCCAAGCTCCAAGATACTGCGCCCGAATCGAGCCGCAACCTTTGGCCCGACAATGCGGCCCATGGCTGTGCTGCCTGTGGCACTGATAAGGGGAATGCGTTTGTCATTGACCATAAGTTCGCCCATGTCACGTTCGCCGATCAGAATTTGACTTAGGCCGGCTGGTGCATCATCACCAAAACGCTTGCAGGCTTCGTCGAATATTTTTTGACAGGCGATGGCGGTCAATGGTGTTTTCTCGGATGGTTTCCAGATAGTACTATCACCACAGACGAGAGCTAAGGCGGCGTTCCATGCCCATACAGCCACCGGAAAGTTAAAGGCTGAAATGATGCCAACAGGTCCGATAGGCTGCCAATATTCCCGCATTTTATGCAGCGGACGCTCGGAAGCAATGGTCAGGCCGTATAGCTGGCGGCTAATACCCACGGCAAAATCACAGATGTCGATCATTTCCTGAACTTCACCGAGGCCTTCCTGATATATCTTGCCGCATTCAAGCGAAACCAGTGAACCCAGGGCTTCTTTCTTTTCCCGTAAAATTTCGCCGAGCAGGCGAACCAATTCACCCCGGCGTGGGCCTGGCACCATGCGCCAGTCTTTAAAAGCCGCCGTGGCCGCCATAATTTTTTCTTCTGTTGTTTGGGCTGTATCTGTATGAACCATAGCAATCAGTGCGCCGTCCCGCGGGCTATGAACGGCCAATGTGCCGCCGTTAAGATCGTTTTCCGTCAGGTTTAATTGGGTAAATATTTCTTGAGTATTCATAAGTTCTCCTGTTTGTTTCTTTAAATCTGGTGTTTATTTCTTTAATTGGGTTAAAAGCTGACATAGGGCTTAAGGGTCCGCTTGTCAGTGATATTGTTTTGTTTGGCATAAATTACTGTATAAAAATACATAATTTCTTTAATAAAAGTCTATATGCTAATCTATATTGAACAATATAGGCTAACATATAGACTTATTGCAATTATTTCTTGCCACTGAAATAGCAATTATAAATAAAAATATTGGAAATGGGTAATAGAGTGTGCCGTCGACTAAGGCATTTAAGGTGATTGACAGCGCGAGGCCATAGGCAATGAGATGTATCATGTCATATTGCCTATGGGCGCGATGGAATGCCCATCCTCTGGTCCAGAATGGTGTGAAAATTGCGCCCAGAAAGGGGGCTCCCCCGACGATTCCCCAGGCGAGCAGGGCTTGAATGACTATATTGTGTGGCTGACCATGGACGCTTGAGGCAAACTGAATAACGGTTTTTGTCTGTCCGGCACCAATGCCAAACCATATATTTTGCTGCCAAATCTTAATCGCCTCTGCCCAAAGGGCAGTGCGTCCGGCACTAAAGGCGGCGATGTCCTGCCCTTCTAAAATATGGGCGGCGAATCTAAAAATGCCATATGAAAGATGGGGAACGGGCAGCATAGTTGATGTTGCGACAGCAAGGACCAAGACCAATATATTAACGCGTAATATTTTTCGCCAGCCGGCAGGTTTGAAGAATATTAATGTGCCGCCAATAGTTGCCACCGCCGCAATGCTGGAGCCCCGCCCGCCGCTCCAGAATAACATGACCCAGAGAATGAATAACATAAGAAAAACAAGGCCTTTAAATATTTTTGAACAATTTTCAAAGCTTTTGGTAAGAAGCGCTAGGCCCAGAATAGTCGTGAGGCTGCCCAGAAAATAATCCAGATGCCGGACATTTTCAAATCCGGGCAATGACCAGACCCAGTTAAACCCCTGATTGTCATAGGTGCCATATAGCTTCAACCAGAAAAAAGGCATAAAAATGACAGCAGAAAAGAGGATGGAAAATATGAGGATACGGCCTGCCGAGGGTTGGCTTTTTAAATAGCTGCTAAGGGCAACGAAAAAACAGAAATGAATGAAGAACTGCATCGTGACGATTATGCCACCAGCCTGGGAAGGCATATTGGGAATGTTGAACAACGCCGCGATTATCCATATTAAAAAGCCAATCCATAGCAGGAAAGGCAAATGATTAATTGGGTAATTATACTGCCGCCTTGTTATCAGGAAAGCGGATATAAAAAGAATTTCCAGGAGGCTGATCATGATAAAAAATATAAATTGTAGCGTGTTTCCCTCTGCCAGAGGATAGAAAAAGACTCTCATTGTTGGGATGAGTATTATGGCGAATACAAGAAAGCGGCCCGCGATATGTAAGTGCTGTAATCGTGCGAAAGAAAATATATCTTGAAAGGGGTTCATGGCGATTCTCAGGTTGTATAGGACCGGTTTTATCGTATAGGCATAAACAGCGGGTTAATTTGTTATAGTTTACGGTCAAATTTTTCTGATAAAATAATATGGCTTTCTGTTTTGATGATGCCGTCCATCATGGCTATTTCGGTGAGAACATGATCCATCTGTTGATTGTCGCGGGTTCTGACGATGGCGATAAAGTCATATAGGCCGGCGACCGTTACAAGGCTGTCCACCTCGGCCATGGCGCGCATTTTATCTTCTATTGTCCGGGCTTTTTTGGGGTCGCGCGTGATCAAGACATAACAGGTGGATTGATGTTCCGTGGCAAGATTTTTCAATTTGACCGTATAGCTGTCGATAATCTTTTCATCAAGGCGGGCCAGCATCATATGGATTGTTGATCTGGCTAAATTCATTTGCCGGCCCAATTCTGCAGCACTCAGACGGCTGTTCATTTTAAGTAAATCGAGAAGCTGTTGTTCTTTGTCTTGTAGGTGCATTTGTCGGCTTTCGTGATATTTTTGTTGTATTTCGAACAAATGTATATAAAAAAAGACGTTTCGTCATCATATATAGTACAATATATTTCAGGTTAATATGGCGATTAAGCATCGCGGGCTTTTCCATTTGGGCATATATTTGATATATTTCCTGTTATCCGAATAGTTAGTTTGTGCAGGAATGGCTTGTCTCCTGGGCTGATTATCTTCATAGTGATGGATGAAGAACACAAGCAAATGAGCGCCATGTCAGAAGAAAATATGCCTATTTCAGGATCAGACGATTGGCTGGCCAGGTTAAGTAAAACCATTGGCGAGTTGGGCCGGGGAGAATTTGAAGACCGGCTGTTTGATCTGGTTAATGCCGCTGTTTGTGTGGATCATTGCGCGGTTTTTATTAACAACAACGACGGCACAACGGCCCATCTTTTCACCAAAAGCAAGCTGGATGAGGCTATTTGTAAAAGCCTTGCCGAGGCCTATACAGAAGGATTTCATGCTAGGGATCCCAAGCTTGCGCCAGTGATGAAAGATTTAAAGGTGATGAAAGATTTAAAACAGTCAAATGATATAAAAATGACTCTTTTGCCCTATCTGCCGACAACGGCTTATGATCAGGATTATCAAAATCGTTTTTTTAAGACTACAGGATTGATTGATAAGGTTTCAAGCCTGCTTCAAACGCGCCAATATACGATATATTGCAGTTTTTATCGTCTAAAGGGCAGCGGGCGTTTTGCGCCGCGGGAATTTGATGACTTATCGCGCATTCTGCCCATATTGACCAATCTGATTTTCAAACATTCTCGTTTGCTGGCCCGTTTGCCCGCCCAGTCGCCCGCCCAGTCGCCTGCCCAGTTGTCTGAACCAGAAGAAAGTAAACCTGGGTTCGAACCTGACCCGATCATAACCCAGGTGGCGCTTAGTCGTTCTCCTGATGCCATGACACATCTACTGGGGGCAAAAAATGAGATATTCAGCCAATTGACGCGGCGGGAGCGGGAGGTGTGCATTCGGATTTTGCAGGGCTATAGCTCCGAAGCCATTTCTCTTGATTTAAAGGTGGCAAAATCAACCGTCAATACCTATCGCAAGAGAGCATATGCGCGACTTGGCATTTCTTCTCAGAATGAGCTGTTCAGCCTGTGCCTTGAATTTATATCTGTCATTGGATAACAGGCTTCCCAAAATCTGTTATATTATGGCTGTCCCCATTTATGTGGACAGACAATTTTTTATTTAACATTTACAATAGTATCAAATGTAATCACAGAAACATAACAGAAACGTAACAGCTAAATCAGGGAAAATGAAAATGACTGAAAAGAAGTTTGCCTCTCAGGCCGACATGGAAGAAAAGAAAATCACCTTCGCTAAGTTATCTGAGAACGCCTATGCCTTCACAGCAGAAGGTGACCCCAATACAGGGGTTATCATTGGCGACGATAGCGTTATGGTTTTGGATACACAGGCGACACCCGTTATGGCTCAATTGGTCATTGATCAAATTCGCACCGTGACGGATAAACCGATTAAATATGTGGTGCTGACCCATTATCATGCGGTGCGCGTTTTGGGGGCCAGTGGCTATAATCCTGAACATATCATTGCCAGCATGGATACGCGGGATTTGATCGTTGAGCGGGGCGAACAGGATTATAAATCAGAATATGAACGTTTCCCGCGTTTGTTCGATGCCATTGAAAGTGTCCCCGGGCTTACTTGGCCGACTCAGACCTTCAAGGGCGAAATGACCATCTGGCTTGGGAGTGTCGAGGTTCAGCTGAAACAGGTTGGGCGCGGTCATACCAAGGGTGATACGATCGCCTGGCTGCCTAAGGACAAGATTTTGTTCAGCGGTGATCTGGTTGAATCCGGCGCGACACCTTATACGGGGGATGCCTATCTTGAAGACTGGCCGGCGACTTTGGATAACCTGGTGGCGATGAAGCCTGAAAAACTGGTGCCGGGCCGCGGCGATGCCCTGATGAATGCGGATGAAAGCCTGCAGGCGCTGACCGAAACCCGCGCCTTTATCAGTGATATGTATGGGTCGGTCAAGGCCTGTCAGGCCAAGGGCATGGATCTGAACAGTACCTATAAAGCCACGCTGGAAGCCTTGACACCGAAATATGGCCATTGGGTGATTTTTGAACATTGCCTGCCTTTTGATGTCACCCGCGCCTATGATGAATGTCAGGGCATTCGGGATCCGCGTATCTGGACGGCCGAGCGAGACAAAAAGATGTGGCAGGACCTGGAGGGGTAATCCGCTTCCCATTTGAGCATTTCTAGATACAAGGAAAAGGCGTAATGTTAAAGACATTTACATGGCCTGAATATCCATACGTACAGTCAGACGATCAAAAAAATGGCACGATAGAACGCCGGCCGGTCATTGTGGTGGGGGCGGGTCTGATTGGATTATCAGCGGCATTGGATTGCGCGCGCCATGGCATTCCTGTTGTGATTCTGGATGATAATAATACGGTCAGTATAGGGTCGCGGGCCGTATGCTATGCTAAACGTCCCCTGGAGATATGGGATCGCCTTGGTATTGCAGATAAAATGGTTAAAAAGGGCATCAGCTGGAATGTCGGCAAGGTATTTTTTAAGGAAGACCTGGCCTATGAATTCGATCTTCTGCCCGAAGAAGGCCATAAAATGCCGGCCATGATAAATCTCCAACAATATTACGGCGAAGAATTTCTGGTGAATGAGGCGAAGAAACATACTGACCTCATTGATCTGCGCTGGAAACATAAAGTGATCAGCCTGACCCAGCATGATGACCATACCAGTTTGCAGGTGGAGACACCTGATGGGGTATTCACTATGGAATGCGACTGGATGATTGCCTGTGACGGGGCGAATAGCATGGTACGCGATATGGTCAGTGCCGAATTCACCGGCCAGTTTTTTCAGGATCGCTTTTTGATCGCCGATGTTATTATGAAGGCAGATTTTCCCACGGAACGCTGGTTTTGGTTCGACCCGACATTCCATAAAAATCAATCTGCCCTGCTTCATAAACAGTCCGATGATGTCTGGCGGCTGGACTTTCAAATGGGATGGGATGTGGATCCCAAGGCGGCAACCAAACCGGAAAATGTGATTCCTTTGATCAAGGCGATGCTTGGTAACGATACTGAATTCGAGTTGGAATGGGTATCCATCTATCAATTTGCCTGCCGCCGCATTGATAATTTCCGTTATGGCCGTATTCTCTTTGCCGGTGATGCAGCGCATCAGGTATCGCCTTTTGGGGCGCGGGGGGCGAACACGGGCATTCAGGACATTGATAACCTGACGTGGAAATTGAAAATGGTTATGGACGGCGATGCGCCTGAGTCATTGATAGAGAGCTATGACGAAGAACGGGCCTTTGCCGCTGATGATAATCTGCTGAACTCTACCCGATCAACGGATTTCATTACGCCTAAAAGCAAGAGCAGCCGTATATTCCGGGATGCGGTTCTGGAACTGTCAAAAAAATATGAGTTTGCCCGACCTTTGGTGAATAGTGGCCGTCTTTCCCTGCCAACGCCATATGTCACTTCATCCCTGAATACGGTGGATGAGGATGCCTTTGATGGCGGCATGGCACCGGGGCGCAATTGTGTCGATGCGCCGGTCGTTGTGGCGGGTACGGATGGCTGGTTGTTGAATAATTTAAGTGATGATTTTACGCTTCTGATTTTTGGCGATGCGCCGCCTCTGTCTGAAATTAAGCTTGGCAATATAAGGGCGCAGATCATAACTGTTGGGGCGCAACTCGAAGATAAAGCGGGCATGTTGACCGCAAGATATGATGGGGCAGAGGGCGCGATATATCTTATCCGTCCGGATCATTATGTGGCGGCCAGATGGCGCAAGTTTGATGAGCGAAAAACCATTGCTGCCCTTGCGCGGGCAACGGGCCAGAATTAACAGAACCGGAGAAGAGTGATGGCACTGAACTTAACAAGAAATATCGACCGGCCAGATGACTTCTATCAGGAGCTGCTTGATATGCAGCGCGATATGGAGGAAGATGATGTGCAATTGATGAATGCCAAATTGATTTTGATCCTGTCAAATCACATCGGTGATCATGACATTCTATCCGAAGCCATGCGCCGGGCAAAAGAATAATAATAAACCAACGCCCTGACCTTAATTGCCCGCAAAGCTTAAGGGGCGGTGTTGCAAAGCAGGTAATCCTGATGTATGGACAGGTTTTGATATAATTTGGCTTTGACATAATTTCAGGATTCTATGTGTGACAGAATATGATGCGGTGATTATCGGGGCCGGGGCTGCGGGGCTTATGTGCGCTATTGAGGCGGGGAAGCGCGGCCGCAGTGTTCTGGTTATCGAAAGCACGGAAAATATTGCGGGCAAAATCCGTATTTCCGGCGGTGGGCGCTGTAATTTTACCAATCTTGATTCGGGGCCGGCAAATTTTCTGTCTGAGAATCCGCATTTTTGTGTATCTGCCTTGCGCCGTTACCCGCCGAAAAGCTTTGTTGCGTTGGTGGAAAAATATGACATTGCCTATCATGAGAAAAAATTGGGTCAGCTTTTCTGCGATGGCAAGTCTCATCAGATCATTGACATGCTGATCCGTGAATGTGAGGCAGCGGATGTTGTCATACGCACCTCTTGCCACAGTGATACCATAGAGAAGATGGATGCGGGTTTCCGGCTGAATTCATCAGGTGGAACCGTGACCGCCGCCGCATTGGTGATGGCCAGCGGCGGCAAGTCCATTCCCAAAATGGGGGCCAGTGGATTTGGCTATCAGGTCGCCCAGCAATTTGGTCATAATGTCATTAAGCCGGTGCCTGCATTGGTGCCTTTTACCTTCTTAAATGACCAGCTGGGAACGCTGAAATCTCTGGCGGGAGTCTCTGTGGAAGCCACGGTAAGTCTTGGCAAGGCATCATTTTCAGAAGCCATTCTCTTCACGCATCGCGGTCTGAGCGGTCCGGCGATTTTGCAGATATCATCCTATTGGACGTTGGGTGATGAGGTGAGAATGAACCTGTCGCCGTCTCTGGATATGCGGGCCTTTCTGACAGAGCAAAGAACAGCCCAACCAAAACAGGAATTGCATAATATATTGACCCAAAGATTTGCCCGCCGGCTGGGCCGGTTTATCTGTGATGAAGCAGGCGTGAGTGGGCGGCTGGCGGATTTGTCCAATGAAAGGCTCGGAAAAATCGCGGACTTCATTCATGATTGGCGGATAAAGCCCAATGGGACAGAGGGTTTTCGAACCGCAGAAGTTACCCGCGGCGGCGTTGATACCCGCGAAATATCCTCCAAAACGTTTGAGAGCAAAAAGGTAAGTGGCTTGTATTTCATTGGTGAAGTGGTCGATGTGACGGGACAATTAGGTGGGTATAATTTCCAGTGGGCCTGGGCATCTGGTCATGCTGCGGGCCAATATATCTAGAGCAATATTAGGCCTATTTGATTTAATTGACCGGGATTGTTTTATCTTATGGTAAGGCGCGGCTTGAAAAGCCATGATGGAACATCAAATTGAATACAATAGGCCTAATATTGCTCTAGAGAATTTATTGCGCCAGAGAATTTTTTATACCTAGAGAATTCCTCGCGCTGCCCCTTGCTTTTCCCGTATAATTCCTTAACGTCATCCGATGGAATTTATCGAATTATATTTGCCGTTGATTTGTCTGATGTTGGTCACGGGTTTGGTCAGCGGCGTGATGGCGGGGCTTATGGGTATTGGCGGCGGCATTATCATTGTGCCGGTGCTGGAATTTTCTCTGGGATTCATTGGGGTTGACCCGGAAATCCGTATGCATGTGGCGGTGGCGACATCCCTTATGACCATCATTCCCACATCGATTTCTTCTGCCCGCGCTCACCATAAACGCGGGGCTGTTGATTTTGCGCTCTGTCGTCAATGGGGGCCGGCAATGTTCCTGGGGGCGGCCTGCGGCAGCTGGATAGCATCACAAGTGGATAGTGTAGGCCTGTCAGCAATTTTTGGAGTGGTGGCACTATTCGTCGCCGTAAAAATGATCCTGCCAATGGAAAACATCAGATTGACAACCTCTGTTCCGCGCGGCTTTCCCGGTATCTTCTCGCCCGCAATAATCGGGACAATTTCTGCTATGATGGGTATCGGCGGCGGCACGTTGGGGGTCACCACATTGACCATATTTAATGTGCCTATTCATCGTGCGGTTGGAACTGCGACCTTATTTGGGGTGCTGATTGCAGTGCCGGGCACCATTGGCTTCATTATTCTGGGGCAGGGCAATATGTCCTTGCCGCCGGGCAGCATGGGTTTTGTCAATATGATCGGTTTTCTTATTCTATCGCCTGTGACATTTCTGGCGGCCCCAATTGGTGCTAAAATCGCCCATGCCATGACACAAAGGCAGCTTAGTATGACATTTGGTATTTTTCTGATGATTGTAGCAGGCCGAATGTTGTATCGCACATTTATGTGAGAAAACGGTTGAATCTGTTTGAATCAGCTGTCTACGGCATTAAAATCTTTATCATGATTTTATAAGTGCGTTAAAAGGTTGGCCTATGATTCTGGCCTATGATTCTGGCCTATGATTTCAGGCTTATGATTTTGGCCTATGCTTCATGTGTGCCAGGCGAAGTCCTGGCCGTCACAGGGCAGCTAGGCCTTGTTACGCCGTATCGCTAAATAAGATTATTCTTTTAAACTTGTGATATAGGCCCGCAGTATTTTTTCCATGGCGGCTTTGGTCATGCCCGCCTGTTTTGCATAAGATACGGCGGTTTCAGTCTCGTAGTTCATATCGCGGGCCAGATGCGCGCCAAGCCAACTTGCAACCCGGTTGCCACTGCCGCAATGGAACAGGATTTTTTTGTCCTTATTTTCTTCAATTGCCTTGTGAAGCGCCGTCACAGACGCATCTTGTATATGGCCATCTTTTAAAAGCGGTATATTATAATAGGCGAGTCCATGGCCTTCTACAATGGCTTGTTCGTCAAAGGGTATCTCACCGTCGGCCCGAATGTTAAGCACCACATCAAACCCCATATTCTTCAGGTCATTCAAGGTTGCTTCGTCCGGCTGTCCCGCCATGTAAATTGAGCCGTGAAGGGAAACCACATCCGTGATATTGCCAATAGCGGGTTCTTTCTTCAGGTCAATAACATGTTCTTTCCCATTCCCATGGCCAGAAGCGGGCGTATAGGCAGAAGCGGGCAAGGCGATTAATATTACTAATGACAGGGACAATAATAATTTTCTAATCATGACAATTCCTTGTGATGCAGCGCATTGATAAATTTCCAAATAACTATAGGGGATCAAAATATTTTTTAAAGAAAAAACATAAATTATCAACGTCACAAACAATACACATAATAAAAATGTTAAATAAAATAAATAACTATATTTTAATGTTAAAACTTGATTTTTATAAAATTTATCTGTAGAAAACATAAATTCTATTAAGTTTAATGATCTGATAATTGCGAGGAACGCTTAACATTATGACCAGGCTTACCCATCTTCAACGCCTCGAAGCGGAGTCTATCCATATTATTCGGGAAGTCGCGGCGACCTGTGATAATCCGGTGATGCTCTATTCCATTGGCAAGGACAGCAGTGTGATGATGCATTTGGCGATGAAGGCCTTTTATCCCTCAAAATTGCCTTTTCCGATTCTGCATGTGGACACCACCTGGAAATTTCGTGAAATGATCGAATTTCGCGAACAGTTTGCGGCTGAGCATGGTCTGGATCTGATTGTTCATATCAACAAGCAGGGTGTGGATATGGGGATGGGGCCCTTCAGTCATGGGTCGTCTGTTCATACAGATGTTATGAAAACTCAGGGGTTAAAGCAGGCACTTGATAAATATGGTTTTGATGCGGCGTTTGGCGGCGCGCGAAGGGATGAGGAGAAGTCCCGTGCGAAAGAGCGTATTTTTTCTTTCCGTTCGGCCCAGCATCGCTGGGATCCCAAAAGTCAGCGGCCAGAATTGTGGAATATTTATAATAACCGCATTCAGAAAGGCGAAAGTATGCGGGTTTTTCCCTTGTCCAATTGGACGGAACTGGATATCTGGCAATATATTTATCAGGAAAACATCCCTATTGTACCGCTGTATCTGGCTAAAGAACGGCCGGTGGTGGAACGGGATGGCATGTTGGTGATGGTTGATGATGACCGTATGCCTCTATTGCCCGGCGAGGAACCGGAAATGAAAATGGTGCGTTTCAGAACGCTCGGCTGTTATCCGCTTACCGGGGCGATTTCATCAACAGCGACCACATTGACGGAAATCATTCAGGAAATGCTGTTGACCAAAACCTCTGAACGGCAGGGACGCGCCATCGACAAGGACAGTAATGCCTCGATGGAACAGAAGAAGCAGGAGGGCTATTTCTGATGACGAAAACAACATATGAAGTTCAGCAATCCGATTTTATCACGAATGATATTGCCGGTTATCTAAAAGAACAGGAACAGAAGAGCTTTTTGCGCTTTATCACCTGCGGCAGTGTGGATGACGGTAAATCAACCCTGATTGGGCGCCTGCTGTATGATTCCAAACTGATCTTTGAGGATCAGATGGCCAGTCTTGAAAGTGACAGCAGGAAAGTCGGTACCCAGGGCGATGATATTGATTTTGCCTTACTGGTCGATGGTCTTGCGGCGGAACGTGAGCAGGGTATTACCATCGATGTGGCCTATCGGTTTTTTGCCACCGATAAGCGTAAATTCATTGTGGCCGATACGCCGGGGCATGAGCAATATACCCGCAATATGGCAACTGGCGCCTCTTCCGCTGATGTGGCCGTCATATTGATTGATGCCCGCAAAGGCATATTAACGCAAACCCGTCGCCATAGCTTCATTGTTAATCTTCTGGGCATTCGTCATGTGGTGGTGGCGGTTAATAAAATGGACCTGGTGGTATATTCAGAAGAAGTCTTCAGTAAGATAGAAGCGGATTATCGCGAATTTGCCGAAAATCTGGATTTTTCAACCCTCACCTTCGTACCCATGTCCGCGTTAAAAGGCGACAATATCATGACATCCAGTGATGACATGAATTGGTATGATGGCCCCGCCTTTATGTCGGTACTCGAGGATATTGATATTTTAAATAAAAAGGCAGAAATACCGTTTCGGATGCCTGTACAGTGGGTCAATCGGCCCAACTCTGATTTTCGGGGTTTCTCTGGAACGATTGCTTCGGGCACTGTCAAGGCGGGGGATAATATCATTGTCCTGCCCAGCGCGAAAACCAGCAGGGTGAAAGCCATTGTCACTTATGATGGAGAGCGGGATCATGCCTCAGCTGATCAGGCCGTGACCTTGACGCTCGAAGATGAAATTGATATCTCGCGCGGCGATGTGATTACAGAAATCAGCCAAAGACCGGAAACCACAGACCAGTTTCAGGCCCATGTGATCTGGATGGGTGAGCAGCCGATGTTGCCGGGCCGCCCGTATCTGATTAAAACCACCAATAAAACCATTGCCGGTGAAATATCGGCCTTAAAGCATAAAGTGAATGTCAATTCACTGGAACATGAGGCCGGGAAAATACTGGAATTGAATGAGGTCGGCGCATGTAATTTTAGCCTTGATGAGCCAATTGTCTTTGAAACTTACCGGGATAACCCGGCCATGGGCGCTTTTATTGTGATTGATAAAATCAGTAACGCCACGGTTGCGGCGGGCATGATTGACTTTGGTCTGCGCCGCGCCACCAATGTGCATTGGCAGACCGTGGATGTGAACAAGGATGCGCGCGCGCAGCAGAAACGTCAAAAGCCGGTTGTGCTCTGGTTCACGGGCCTTAGTGCTTCGGGCAAGTCAACCATTGCGAATTTGGTTGAAAAGAAATTACATGCCCTGGGCAAGCATACTTACCTTCTGGACGGCGATAATGTGCGTCATGGCCTCAATCGGGATTTGGGCTTTGTCGATGCTGACCGGGTGGAAAATATCCGGCGTGTCGGAGAGGTATCCCGGCTTATGGTTGATGCCGGACTGATTGTCCTGACCGCCTTTATATCACCGTTCCGGGCAGAACGCCGTATGGTTCGGGATATGATGGAGACCCACGAGTTTATTGAAATTTTTGTCGATACCCCCCTTGAAGTCTGCGCACAGCGCGACCCCAAGGGCCTGTATAAAAAAGCTAAAAACGGAGAAATCAAGAATTTCACCGGTTTTGATAGTCCGTATGAGCGGCCAGAGCGGGCCGATATTCACCTGAGCGCGGGCAAAATGACGGCTGAAGAAGCGGCAACTGAGGTGATAACAAAGATCGAGGCAAAATATTTATCCAGCTAGCGTCATTAGATTCACCTAGCGACTATAACGGGGCAGCATTGTACAATATGATGTCGGCCAGATAAGCCTTGGGCGGGTTCTAAATGAATTCCAGGATCGGGGAAAATCATATTTTATGTTACAAGGTGCTGTGTCATTGTCATATTAAAAAGAAAAATTTTGGAGCGGGCGATCAGATTCGAACTGACGACCTAAACCTTGGCAAGGTTTCGCTCTACCCCTGAGCTACGCCCGCACTCCAAAAAAATATACAGCCACAAGAGTGACTGTGCGGCGGATAATAGCTATTACACTATCAAAATCAAGCGTAATATGAAAAAAAGATCTTTTGTTTATTTCTTGTTTATTTCGGTGCTTTTTTCTTTTAAATAGCGCGCAGAAAACTACCCTTTATGGGGTGAGAGCCTAAAATAAAGCCAGAAATAAAGCCAGAAACCAAATATAGTATAAATTATGCCGGCTATGGCATCTAATTTGTGCAAATACTTCAAGGAATGAGGAAACAGGGCAACGACAATAATCAGTTCAGCTGACCTTGTTAAAATTATTACAAATTCTGGACTTAATCCTATAGCTATAGGTTTTGATAATCTGTAACTTTAAGGCTATAATGAAATTTCACATTTAAATTAAGGAAACTTTATGCAGGAATTTGGCGGACCCACTGATAGACCAGCTGGGCTTGAGGCGCAAAGCGGGGAATTATTGATTAAAGATACTGACATGTCCCGTTTTATGGCCGATGTGATTGAAAAATCAATGTCGGTGCCTGTGCTGGTCAGTTTTTATGCCGCCTGGTCTGAGAATTGCAAACAGCTTGCGCCGATTTTGGAAAAAGTGATCAATCAGGCCGGCGGCGCGGTTCATATGGTTCGTGTGGATTTTGAACAGAATAAGCAGTTGGCAACTCAGATGAAAATTCAGACAGTGCCGACTGTGGTGGTTTTTTCCGATCAAAGACCGGTAGACGCTTTTGCCGGTGTCAAGACGGAAGCTGAGGTTAAGGCATTTATCGCCCGTTTTGCGCCGGAAATGCAGCCATCACCCGTTGAACAAATGATCGAACAGGCGGCGGCCTTATTCGAGGCAGAAGATTACCCTGCGGCGGGCGGGTTATATTCTGAAGCATTGCAGCTTGAGCCGGACAATGCATCGGCTATCGCGGGTCTTGGGCAATCACTCATCAAGATGGACGATTTGGAAAATGCCGAAACCGTCTTGAAAACTGTCCCGAAGCAACATGAGAATGACAGGGCCATTATGGCCGCACGGGCGATGCTTGATATGGCCGCGCAATTGAATGATTTGGGTGATGCCGAGGCCTTGGAATGCGCCATCCAGAAAGATGAAAATGACCATCAGGCACGATTTGACCTGGCGCTGATTTTATGGGCGCAGGGCGGGCAAGAGGCGGCGGCGGAACAGCTGCTGGATATTGTTGCGCGCGACCGGGCCTGGAATGAGGATGGCGCGCGTAAGCAATTGGTGAAATTTTTTGAAATAATCGGACCTATGGAACCCCTTACGGTCAAAATCCGCAAGAAATTATCGAGCCTGCTTTTTTCCTGATTGCCGGATTTGGCCCACATGCGTGAACCCTGGATAGGTGAACTCTAAGGAAGATAAAATTTGTTTGGATTGGAGCGATTGCCAGATACATTACCGGTTTTTCCGTTAACCGGCGCGCTGTTGCTGCCGAAAGGGCGTTTGCCGCTTAATATTTTTGAAAGCCGTTACCTTGATATGGTCTATCATGCCCGTGAGAAAAATGGCCTTATTGGCATGGTTCAGCCGCAGGTGTCCCCGCTTGAAAGTCAGGAAGGCAATGACCAGCATGGCACAGCGCCCCGTAACAGGCCGCTTTTTACCATGGGCTGTGTTGGGATGATTTCAGATCTTAAGGAAAAGAATGGGGGGCTGATGATTTTGCTGACCGGGCTGAGTCGTTTTGATATTGTCGAAGAATTGCCCCTCGCGCAAACTTTTCGTGAAGTGAGGGTTCTTTATGACAGATTTCGGGAGGATTGTGCGGCACCGCTTCGTTCGGACGATATTCCCCGGCAGAAATTGATTTTAACGGTGGGAAAATATCTAAAATTATATAATGTGGTGCCTAAATGGGAATCTCTGGAGAACGTCTGCGATGAGGAACTGATCAATGCGCTTGCCATGATATGTCCCTTTGGCATAGGTGAAAAGCAGGCTTTGCTCGAGGCGAAAAATATCAAAGACCGGGTAAATCTGATGTTGAAAATTATGGCGTTTGATCTGTCTGGCGGACAGGCGGTATTATCGGATAAATTTGTACAATAAAATATATAAGGATGATCTCCATGTCTCAAGATGATGAAACAACAAAGGTTAATTTTGGCAAAGTTGACCCCAGGCTTCTGGAGATTCTGGCCTGCCCATTGACCAAAAGCACGCTGCGTTATGATGAGGCCGCCGGGGAATTAATTAGCGATCAGGCCGCCCTGGCTTTTCCCGTCCGTGAGGGCATCCCGATTATGTTGATTGAGGAAGCAAGAGAGATAGAGAAGGGTCAGGAATTCAGCTCGACATAAGCCTCTTGCACAATATGACTCTGCCGGCGTGGACTTTCTACGGAACATGTAAACGCCCGAAGTCGCTATAGATAGCGGTTCGGTTATTTATATTTTCTCGCCCCTCAGTAATTTGGGGAGACGGCCAACGGTGCCGCGGGCGTGGCGCATGAAAAATCTTTTGAGCGGGGGTATTTCCCCGACAATGCCAAGACCTATTTGGCGGGCAATACGGATAGGGGTAATGTTGTTGGAAAAAAGACGGGTCAGGCCATCCATGCTCAGGGCCAGAATATTATTATCTGTTCGGCGCCAACGCGCATATCGCTCAAGGGTGAGTTCCGATCCCAGGTCGCTGCCCAGTCGTTTAGCATCAACCAGAACTTCGGTCAGGGCGGCAATATCACGCAGACCCAAATTAAACCCCTGGCCCGCGATGGGGTGAATGCTGTGGGCGGCATCGCCGATCAGACAAAAACCTGTCCCGAAATAATCATCGGCCAATTGGGAGGTCAGGGGATAGGCCCAGCGTTGCCCCAGATGGTGCACGTCACCCAGGAAATCACCAAATTTCTTGCCCAATTCCGCATCAAATGCCGCATTGGAAAGCCCCATGATGGTTTTAGCCCGTTCGGGTGGTTCGCACCAGACGATGGAGGCGCGTTTATTTTGCAGGGGCAGAATTGCAAAAGGGCCGCTGGGGTAAAACCGTTCATATGCTGTGCCGGCATGGTCAATTTCATGTTTAACCGTGGTGACGATGCCGACTTGTTTGTAATCCCAGGTTTTGATGTTAATGCCCATCATTTTTCTTAAGGGCGATTTCCGGCCCTCAGCAGAAATCAAGAGAGCGCAGGTTATTTTTCGGCCGCTATTGAGGGTCACGTCACAGGCACCGGGGACATTATTTACGCTGGTGATATGATCAGGATTGATCAGGGTAATATTTTCTTGCGCCAGAACGGCCTCATAAAGGCCCTTGCGCAAATGCCGAACCTCAACCATGTGACCCAAGGGGCCGTCGCCCAGATCCCTCTCATCAAAATGTAGAAATAACGGGGCATGGCCATCGGTAATATGGATATCATTGATGGGCTGGGCATCAGAGGAAAATCTGTCCCAAAGGCCCAAGGTTTTCATCATGATATAGGGGGCATATGAAATGGCATAGGCGCGGCCATCAAATTTATCATTCAGGCGCGTGGTAATATCGTCATATTCCACCAGAGATACCAATATACCATTTTGGGCCAGCGCCACGGCTAACGTCAGGCCAATGACACCGCCGCCAGAGATCACGACATCATATTTTTCAGGATCAGTTTTTATCATATCTCTTTTTAGCCGCCTGTGGACGGTGCCGCAAATGAAAAAAATATGCCTAAAAAATAACCATTATAATTATTTGTCTAATTTTTAGCCATATTTGGGGGATATGTAAAAGCTGGGAAGCGGCAATGATTAGTAAAAATCATTATTTATCAGTATGTTATAGAAAAATTTCGAAACTGGCATGTCCCTTGAATGGGTAGCTGTGTTTCAAAGGTTAAAAGAGAGGAAAAGTCTATGAAAATGATTGTGGCAATAATCAAGCCCTTCAAGCTTGATGATGTTAGGCAGGCATTGACCGATGTCGGCGTGAATGGTCTTACGGTGAGCGAGGTCAAAGGCTATGGCCGTCAAAAAGGCCATTCGGAGATTTATCGCGGCGCGGAATATGAGGTGGCCTTTGTGCCGAAATTGCGGCTGGAGATGGCGATTGCCGATGACATGCTTGAGCCAACGCGGGAGGCCCTGCGTCAGTCGGCCCATACGGGCGATTTCGGCGATGGCAAGGTCTTTGAATTTGATCTTGAACAGGCCTTGAGAATAAGAACTGGTGAAATGGGCCCGGAGGCCCTTTAGGAGTAAGATGATGAATAAGAAAATTTTAGCAACCGGCGTAATATTCAGCCTTGGGTTTATCGCGCCGGCTCATGCGGCCGTTGATCCGGAAGTCGCGTATATTTTGAACAGTCTATTGTTCCTGATTGGCGGGTTCCTTGTGATGTGGATGGCCGCGGGTTTTTGTATGCTTGAGGCCGGGTTGGTGCGCACCAAGAATGTGGCAACCATGTGTGTGAAGAATATTGGGCTTTATGCCTTGGCGGGTATTCTTTACTTTCTTGTGGGGTATAATTTGATGTATTCGGGTGTTGATGGCGGATTTATCGGCTCATTATCCTTATGGGGTGCGGGCGAGACAGCGGCAATGGACGCGGTCAATGTAGAAGGTGGTTATTCTTCGGCCTCTGACTGGTTCTTCCAAATGGTTTTCGTGGCCACAGCGGCTTCCATCGTATCGGGAACATTGGCGGAGCGTATTAAGCTGCTGCCCTTTTTCGCGTTTGTTATCATCCTGACCGGATTGATTTATCCAATCCAGGGGGCATGGACTTGGGGCGGGGGCTGGTTAAATGAATTGGGCTTTTCCGATTTTGCCGGATCAACCATTGTTCATTCCGTTGGCGGCTGGGCGGCTTTGACCGGGGCGATCATCCTGGGCGCACGTCAAGGGAAATATGACCTGAATGGTAACGTGCGACCAATTCCCGGCTCATCTTTGACTTTGGCCACTCTGGGCACATTCATACTATGGCTTGGATGGTTTGGCTTTAACGGCGCCTCTCAACTTGCGCTTGGCAGTGCGATTGATGCGGTGGCGGTTTCGCAAATCTTTGCCAATACGAATATGGCCGCGGCGGGCGGCGTTGTGGCGGCCCTTACATTGACAAAGCTTCTGTATAAGAAGATTGATTTGACGATGGTATTGAACGGGGCTTTGGCAGGACTGGTGTCTATTACGGCGGATCCTTTATCCCCGACCATCGGGCAGGCAATCCTGATTGGCAGTGTTGGCGGCGCCCTTGTGGTCTTTACAGTGCCTTTGCTGGATAAATTTAAAATTGACGATGTCGTGGGCGCGATCCCTGTTCATCTGGTGTGTGGTATCTGGGGTACCCTGGCTGTTCCATTGACCAATAGTGACGCCACTTTATTATATCAGTTGATCGGCATTCTGGCCATTGGGGGTTTTGTCTCAGCAGTGAGTATCGTTGTATGGTATGGACTGAAATATACCGTTGGCATCCGTATGAGCGAAGAAGACGAAGCCAGAGGCGGGGATCTTGCCGAGCTTGGTATGGAAGCCTATCCGGAATTTGGCCATGGCTCCCAAAAAATATAAGTGAGAATGTCATTTTGAAACTATCGTTGCCTCCGCCCTTAATACGTTAGGGCGGGGGCATTTCATTGCCTAAAATTTAGGCCTTTGCCGGGATAAAAAGGCAGGAATGATTAAATTTTGTTCAATGCTGCCCAAATCTTCCCTATATCATTGGCGGAAATAATAAGGAATGTGCCGATTATTAAATTGGCATGTTTCTTGAGTAGTCAAGAGCGTAATTCAGGGATTTAACGGCAAAGGGAAGATGTGATGGATGAGTTAAAAAGCGGATCGGACGTTTTTTTTGTATTGATTGGGGCTATCTTGGTTTTTGCCATGCATGCGGGTTTCGCTTTCCTGGAAGTGGGGACCGTGCGCAAGAAAAATCAGGTCAATGCGCTGGTTAAAATCATCACGGATTTTGCCGTTTCAACTTTGGCTTATTTCTTCATTGGCTATACGGTGGCTTACGGTGTCAGCTTTCTTGGCAGCGCCAAAGAAATTAGCGGCGCGGGGGCGGAATTCGCAGATAATGGTTTTACCCTCGTGAAATTCTTTTTCCTGATGACCTTTGCGGCGGCGATTCCGGCCATTGTTTCAGGCGGTATCGCCGAGCGGGCAAAATTTAATCCGCAATTGGCAGCCTCTGCGGTATTTGTCGGGCTGATTTATCCCCTGTTTGAAGGCATGGTCTGGGGATCGCGCCTGGGCTTTCAAGATATGATGACGGATATGTTTGGCGCACCTTTTCATGATTTTGCCGGTTCTATTGTGGTTCATGCCATGGGCGGCTGGCTTGCGCTTGGTGCGGTGGTTATGCTGGGCGCGCGGAAGGGACATTACCGGGCCGATGGCACCGTGGTTGGTATCCCGCCGTCCAATATCCCGTTTTTGGCTCTTGGGTCATGGATCCTCTGTATCGGCTGGTTTGGTTTTAATGTTATGAGCGCGCAGGAAGTTTCTGGCGCTAGCGGCCTTGTTGCGGTTAATAGTCTGCTTGCCATGGTTGGTGGCTTGCTGGCGGCATCACTTGTCGGCCGTAATGATCCGGGCTTTGTTCATAACGGGGCTTTGGCGGGCCTGGTGGCTATTTGCGCGGGATCAAATATCATGCATCCTGTCGGGGCCCTAGCGACCGGAGTCATTGCGGGCGTGATCTTTGTGAAGGCATTTATTTATATTCAGAATAAATTAAAAGTGGATGATGTCTTGGGGGTTTGGCCTTTACATGGTCTTTGTGGATTGTGGGGCGGCATTGCGGCGGGCATTTTCGGTATGGAGAGCCTGTGGGGTCTTGGCGGGGTATCCTTTATGTCGCAATTGGTGGGGTCTTTGATTGGTGCCGGTATAGGCTGTCTGTTTGGTTTTGTGATTTATGGTATTTTGAAGAAAGTCGTGGGGATCAGGCTGAGTGAAGAAGAAGAAAATATCGGCGCGGATCTGGCTATTCATAAAATTTCGGCTTACCCCGAAGATGATTATGGTCGCAGATGAAATAGTCGGTTGAATTCATTATAAGATTTGAAATTAATTGCCAGACTTGGCGGATCATGTATTTTAAGGTCACCTTAAATTTTTTGTGACCTTAAAATAATGGAATGTCTGTGGAATTTACCCGTTTTAAAAACTTGCCGCCTTATCCTTTCCCGCGTATGCGGGCCTTGCTTGAGGGGATCACGCCGCAGGATACATCTGCGGCTTTGAATATGTCCGTAGGCGAGCCGCAGCACGATGTGCCAGCGTTTGTCACGGAAATTTTGCAGCGGGAACGGGCCAGCTATAATAAATATCCCCCGGTGGCGGGAACGCCGGCGTGGCGCGCGGCGGTATCTGGCTGGATCACGCGGCGCAATAATCTGAAGGCAGGCATGGTAACGGCGGATCATCTGGTTCCGCTTTGCGGCAGCAGAGAGGGGTTGTTTTCCATCGGACTTGCGGTGATTCCGCGCCAAAAAAATGGCCAAACTTCTGTGGTGTTAAGCCCTAATCCTTTTTATCAGCCTTATGCGGGTGCGGCCTTAAGTGCCGGGGCAGAAACATTTTATGTATCGGGTTATGTATCGGGCAGCGCGCAGATGAATGCCCTGCCGGACTATACCGCCTTACCGGAAGAAATATTGCAAAGAACGGCGCTTGCCTTTATTTGCAATCCGTCAAATCCCGAGGGGAGGATCGGAAGCCGGGATTATTTGGCAAAAATGATCCTTTTGGCGAGAAAATATGACTTTATTCTGGTGGGGGACGAATGCTATTCGGAGATTTATGCCGATACGCCGCCCATTGGCCTGTTGGATGTATGCTATGACCTTGCCCGTCAGAATAGGTCAGGCCAGGAAAATCCTTTCCAAAACGTGGTGGTGTTTAATTCCTTGTCTAAACGGTCTAATCTGGCGGGCTTAAGGTCAGGATTTATGGCCGGAGATCCGCAGGTTACGGCGGAAGTGATCCGTATGCGTTCTTATGGCGGCGCCCCTTTGCCGCTGCCGGTTCAGAGTGCCTCGGCAGCGGCGTGGAATGACGAGGCGCATGTCATCCGGAACCGGAAATTATATGAACAGAAATTTGATCTGGCTGAGAGATATTTATCTGGAAAATTCGCGTTTACGCGGCCCGCGGGCGGTTTTTGTTTGTGGCTTGATGTGGGGGATGGGGAAGCGGCTTGCAAAAAGCTCTGGCAGGCGGCGGGTATTAAGGCGTTGCCGGGGGCATATCTTGCGCGGGAAGACGGTGATGGCCGCAATGTGGGCGCGCCATATATCCGCCTTGTTCTTGTGCATGATAATGAACTTCTGGAACCTGCGCTTGAGAAGATTGCAATAACATTGTAAAAAGGAAGTATGCGGGACCAGAACAGGGACATCAGATTGGCGAGTAGACGTACAGAAATAACAAAGAAGACAAAACGTACCATTCTTCCGGCGGCGGTTTATAGCTTTTTGGTTAGCGGCAGTACGCGCCTGTGGGGGGGAATGCTTGTTAGCATTTGTCTTTTGGCCTTTATCGCGATGGCGGGTTATTACAGCAATGATCCCAGCTGGCGGGTTGCCGGCGTGGATGAGGTTAAAAACTGGCTTGGTCTTCCGGGGGCCATTGTCGCGGATTTTCTGATCCAGTCGCTGGGGCTCGGTGCCATAGTGTTCGCCTTTCCTTTTGCCACATGGGGGTGGCGGATCATGACCCTGAAAGGACTGCCAATCTTATGGCGCAATTTGATCATGTGGGTCTTTGGGGTACTTTTGGCTTCTCTCTCTGCCGCTTTTTTACCTATTGCCACATTCTGGTCTGAAAACTGGCATATCCAAAATCTGAAAATGGGGGGCATTGTCGGCGATAGAATGTTCGACCTGCTGATACAGACATTGTCCAGCTACGGGGTTAGTTTTTACCCCTATTTATACGGCGGGGTTTTTCTGGTCCTGTTTCTGGCAATAATTCCGACCTTTTTGGGTCTTGATCGTGCAGAATGGCGGGCCATGGGCCGGGCTATTCTCTGGTGTTGTCTGAAGGTCTGGCAGGGCATACGCGGCATTTATACCTTCCTGAAGAGGATAATACGCCCACAGGCTGTGGAAACAGACGCGCTGGATGTGCGGCGGAAAAAGAAGTCCGCACGGACAGAGCCGGTTGTTGACAGAAAGGGGGGCGCGCCAAAATCCATTCCGGTCGTTGAGAATAAGTCCAAGGCCGGATCCGATAGCCGCCGGGAGGCCAAAGAGCGTCAACCCATGTTTAATCTTGGCGCGGGAGATGATTTTGTTCTGCCCGCCCTTAATCTATTGAGTAATCCCAAGCCCCTTGCCCCGGGTGACAAGTTAAGCAATGAGGCTCTGGAACAAAATGCCCGTATGCTGGAATCTGTACTTGATGATTTTGGTGTCAAGGGTGAGATTGTTAAAGTCAGGCCCGGCCCGGTTGTTACCCTGTATGAATTGGAACCTGCCCCCGGCACAAAATCAACGCGGGTGATTAATCTGGCCGATGATATTGCCCGTTCTATGTGCGCCGACAGTGCCCGGGTCGCCGTTGTGCCCGGTAAGAATGCCATTGGTATTGAACTGCCCAACAGCAAGCGGGAAATCGTTGTCCTGCGCGAACAATTTGCGTCAAGAGCTTATGAGGACAGTAAGGCGCGGCTGCCGATCTGCATGGGTAAGGATATTGGCGGTGCGCCGGTTGTCGCGGACCTTGCCAGTATGCCCCATCTGTTGGTGGCGGGGACCACAGGGTCCGGTAAATCCGTTGCTATTAACGTGATGATTCTGTCGTTGCTCTATAAATTGACCCCGGCGGAATGCCGGATGATCATGGTTGACCCAAAGATGCTGGAATTATCTGTTTATGATGATATCCCCCATTTATTAACGCCGGTGGTAACAGACCCGCAAAGGGCGGTGGTTGCCTTGAAATGGGCGGTGCGGGAAATGGAACAACGCTATAAGGCGTTGGCAAAATTACAGGTCAGGAATATTGCCGCCTATAACACGCGATTGGCAGAGGCGCGAAATAAGGGTGAAGTCCTTGTTCATAAGGTCCAGACGGGTTTTGACCATGAAACAGGCGAACCTGTTTATGAAGAAGAGGAAATTGATCTGACCCAGCTGCCGATGATTGTGGTGATTGTCGATGAAATGGCCGATCTTATGTTGGTGGCAGGTAAAGATATTGAAGCCCTGATACAGCGGCTTGCACAGATGGCCCGTGCGGCGGGCATTCACCTGATTATGGCGACTCAAAGACCTTCGGTTGATGTGATCACGGGAACGATCAAGGCCAACTTCCCCACAAGGGTCAGTTTTCAAGTGACATCGAAAATTGACAGCCGGACGATTTTGGGTGAACAGGGGGCGGAGCAGCTACTCGGTATGGGGGATATGCTCTTTATGGCGGGGGGTGGTCGAATAAAGCGGGTTCATGGCCCCTTTGTGAGCGATAAGGAGGTTGAGAGGGTGGTTAGTGAGCTTAAAAAACAAGGTAAGCCGGACTATCTGCAAAATATTACCGAGGAACCCGATGATGGTTTTGACAGCGCCTTTCTTCAGAATTCACAAATGAGCTCAGGCAGCGGCCAGTCGTCTGGTGATGATTTATATGATCAGGCGGTGGTCATTGTCTCGCGGGACAAGAAGGCTTCGACCAGCTATATCCAGCGCCAATTGTCCATCGGTTATAATCGGGCGGCCAATATTATCGAAAAGATGGAACGGGAAGGCGTTGTCAGCGCGGCCAACCATGTGGGCAAGCGGGAGGTTTTGGTTGGGGATCATAGTGGTGAATATGATTATTGACCTCTTACAGATATTTTCGAAGCTAAATTTCGCCGCAATGATCTCATATTATTTCCTCATACGTGATTAAAGATGGCCAAGAATCACCAAGAATGACCAAAAATGATCAAAAATGACCAAAAATGAAAAGTAAAATATAATGAAATATACCCTGACCCGTTTTTTCGTGATCTTGCTCGCGCTGCCTTCATTGGCAATGGCGGAATATAGCCCGGTAATCATGGATGTAGAGGGGCCGGAAAGAAACATAGTCGATCGGTCCGTGTTAGAGGGAAAATATGGCTCTAAAGCGATAGAGGAACAGAAAAAGAAAGAAAGAGATTCTCAAACCCTGCGGAAAATCGAAGAGAGCTTGAATGCGGTTCGTTCCCTGAAAACCGATTTTGTGCAACGGGCACCGGATGGTACTGTGGCAGAGGGCGTTCTATATTTGCAAAGGCCGGGCAAGCTCAGGTTCGATTTTGGCAAGAATGCGCCTTTTTTGGTGGTCAGCAATGGTAGCCTTCTCACCTTTGTGGATTATGAGGTGAAACAAGTCAGCCGCTGGCCCATAAAGAAAACCCCGCTGGGGATTCTGGTGGATGAGGACATCAAATTTGATTCTTCGATTGAGGTTCCCGATATTATCCGTTTTGCCGGTTTGGTGAAAGTGCCTGTCATTGATCCAAAGCGTCAGGAATATGGATATATTATCCTGATATTTGAAGAAAGCACCATGGAGCTTAAGGCATGGGAAGTTGTGGATGCCCAAGGCTATACCACACGGGTTGCCCTGTTGAACCCGGAATATAATGTGGAAATTGACGGTAAAAACTTCAAATTTAAAGACCCACGGCCCAGTAAACGTGGCCCTCGCGGCCGATAAACCCCTAAAAAGTAGTTTCCGGCCTCTTGACAGAAATATTATATAACCCATATCTAATATGTAGTGTGAAATGGGTGTTTACATGACTATTCCTTCCTCAGGTTGCTCTCATTTCGGGCTATAGTGTGAGAGGTTTTCCCTCCCCCTTCCTCTTACAGGTGCTTATGCACAAACCTGCCTGGCCAGTATTCTAGAAGTATTCTGGAAGTGTACTGGTCAGGCTTTTTTATATTTATCCCCTTGAGCAATCCGTCCAGAAAGCTTACTTATCTCTTCATGCCTAATGAGGAATGATTATGGACCATGAAGACGAAATAGAAATTGATGCGCTGGAAGAATATCCAACGCTTGTGTTGGTCTCGCGTTTTACCAAATTAATATCGCGCACGGATTGGTTCCGCTATGTGGGGGAGCCGCTGGAGCCAGAAGTATTGGACAGGGCGAAGGCCTATTTGGATGCGCTTGGTTTTCCCGAAGCGACCCCCGCCGAAGTGGAAGACTGGCAGGAAGCGGCCTATTCATTGGAAACCAACGACTGGAACAGTCCGTTCTGGGAGGTTGAGCAGCAGCTCATGGCGGCGCTGGTGGTAGAGGTAACGGAAACCATAGATCCTGAGCTTCTGGAAATGGTCTTGGCGAAAGTAACCGCCGCCGCCTCGGAATATGTCAGCGAAGGCGTTATGGCCGCCGCTGATCGTTACGGCATGCATGATGACGAATTAATGAAAGCCGCCATTGGCGAAGGCGTGCAAACCTGTTACCAGGCGGCACTGGTTATTGCCGCTGGGGTGGGCGATGATCATCCTTTCAAGCTTAAATACCAGATCTATGAAACCGGATGGTGGCCGCTTGGCGTTATGGGCAATACATTTAATATTTTCTAACTTCACTAAGAATCTTTTTTAGCTTCTATCAAAATCTTTCTTAACTTCACTAAAAAACTTTCTTAGTTTCACTAAAATCCTTTTTTTAACTTCACTAAAAAACTTTTTTAACTTCACTAAAAATCAGGGGCGGATAATGACTAAAATTAAACTGGTAACATGGAATATCAATTCAATACGGGCCCGTATTGACCAGGTGGGAAAATTGATTGAGGGCGATAACCCTGATGTGATTTGTTTCCAGGAAACCAAAGTTCAGGATCATATGTTTCCGGCTGAATATTTTGTGGAACGGGGTTTCCACCATCATGCCATTGCCGGGCAGAAATCCTACAACGGCGTTGCCATAATGTCGCGTCTTCCCCTTGAAAATGTTACCCGCCGCGACTGGTGCAGAAAGGGGGATGCCCGTCATATTGAGGCCATATTGCCGGGCGGCGTAACCGTGCATAATTTTTATGTTCCTGCGGGCGGCGAAGAACCTGATGTTGCCGTGAATGAGAAATTTGCCCATAAACTGGATTTTTTGGATGAAATGACGGAATGGTCACATGAGCTGCCGAAAGACAGTAAATATATATTGGTGGGAGATTTGAATATAGCCCCCTTGGAAAGTGATGTCTGGTCCCACAAAAAACTGCTTAAAGTGATCAGCCATACGCCGCTGGAATGTGAAAAAATGATGACCTTGATGCAGGCCCATGGATGGCTTGATGTGATGCGGCATTTTGTGCCGGAACCGGAACGACTCTATAGTTGGTGGTCATATCGTGCAAAAGACTGGCGCGCCGCGGATAGGGGGCGAAGGCTTGATCATATTTGGGCCAGCCCCGGTCTTAAAGCCAATATGGAAAATATGGCAATTCTCGAACATGCCAGAGGTTGGGAAAAACCATCGGACCATGCGCCGGTGATGGTTGAATTTAGCCTATAGCCTTAACGGAGAGATCCGCCCCAAGCGTTATTTTTGCGATTGCTTTTTGAGGATTTCCTGCGCCACATTGACCACATCGCCTGTGAAATTGATCATTTTCTGACCGCCGTCCACGGGGATCGTTGTTCCGTTGATGGACGGCGCGGTTAGAAGCAAAAGTGCTGTCTCGGCGATATCTTCAACATTGAGGGGCTGCCCGATAAAATTCAGGTGACTGGCCAGTTCAAAATTTTGCGGGCTTTGGCTGCTGCTGATTAAAGTCAGACCAGGAGCGATGCCATTGACACGAAGTTTCGGGCCGAAAGCCTGTGCCATCATTTCTGTCGCGCCAAGAAGGGCGTATTTGCTTAAGCTGTAGGAGTAAAAATCGGGATTTAACGCAAAGACCTTACTGTCTATGATATTAATTACGCTGCCCTTATCGCCGGTTGGGATCATATTATACAGCGCGCGGGCCAATTGCATTGGCGTACGAAGATTAACATTCTGGTGGGAGGCAAAGCTGTGTTCTGTAAAGTCAAAAATACTGTCATCAATGAATTGTGACGCGTTGTTAATCACATGCCGCAGAGGATAATCCGGGTTGTCACAATGGGATAATAAATTTTCTACCTCTTTATAATCTCCCAGATCACATTGTATTAATGTGCCGTCCCCGCCATTACTTTGTATGATTTGGAGCGTATCTTCCGCGCCCTGCCGTGCGGTATGGTAATGCAGATAGATATAATATCCCTGTTTGGCCAGTGTTTCCGCCAGGCATTTTCCAATGCGTTTGCTGGCGGCGGTGATCAGGATTGACTGGTTCATGACGCTTATATACCCAGATCGTTAATAGACATATCAGGGCGTTGCCACCATGCCATGTCAGGCCCGTCATAATGATCGCGGCAGATTACGTCTGCTGGATCACCGCTGAAGCTCACACTATTGGTCGGGGTTTCAATGATTTCAATTTTCCGGCAGTGAACAGAAAGTCCCTGATCCAATAAGATCGCATTGATTTTGGACATAAAGCAGGCGGCCAGAACCTCTGTGGTCGGATCTCCCGGTGTCACCATAAGGTTGGGTAGATTTTCAGGTTCTGTTGTTTTAAAATACGCCAGCATCTGATCCTGACTGGACAGTTGCAGGCTATGATCCACATGGTTATCAATCCACTGATGCCAGTATTTCTTCAGGACAGAAAAAGGGGCCATCATATTCGCAGAGCCGTCCAGTCCATTCCCGCCGGAGGAGACCAGGTGGGCTTTGACATATTCATTATGGCCATGTGGGATGAAACACCGGCTGTTCTTCAGGGTGAACAGGCGATGGCTCATACAGTATCGGCGTGTAAAACAAATTTCAAAGCTCATGTTGGTGTGATAACTCAGTCATTGTCATCTGTCCAGAATAATTGCTTAATTCCCCAAACGGTAGCCGCCGCCTTCTGTTAACAGAAATATGGCTGATGACGGATCGGGTTCTATTTTCTGGCGCAGGCGATAAATATGGGTCTCGAGCGTATGGGTGGCGACCCCGGCATTATAGCCCCAGACCTCATCCAGTAATATATCGCGGCTGACCGGGGTCCCGTCGGATCTTTTTAAATATTTCAGGATAGCCGTTTCTTTTTCTGTAAGGCGGATCAGTTCTTGTGTGTCCTGATTAATCAGCGATTTCTCTCCGGGCTTGAACTGATACGGGCCGATCACAAATGAGGCATCCTCGCTAATGGCATGCTGGCGCATTTGCGCGCGAATTCTGGCGAGCAGAACACCAAATCTGAACGGCTTGGTCACATAGTCGTTGGCCCCGGCATCAAGCCCTAATATGGTGTCACTGTCACTGTTATTGGCGGTCAGCATGATAATGGGGATTTTAATGTTGGCTTTGCGCATCATTCGGCAGACTTCCCGGCCGTCCAAGTCGGGCAAACCCACATCAAGGATGATGAGATCATATTTCCCTTTTTTGGCCGCATCCAGTCCGGCTATGCCTGTGCCGGCCTGTGTGATGGTATATTCTTCATGAAAGGCGAGTTGCTCTGCGAGCGTGCCCCGAAGCGCCTCATCATCATCCACCAGCAGAAGCTTATAATTCTGATCCATGACTTAATCCTGTTCTTTTTAATTCAGACTATTATATATATGCTTATATAACATATTTATTTACTTTCGGCATAATGGAATTGACTATGGCTATAGAGCCACGCACAACAATAGATAAGGACGATAAGAACCTGCTGGATCGTAGCATTGTGACGGTTGAGCGGGCGGCATCTGATTTGCGGCGCGGGCTGCCTGTGGTCATTTGTGATGGGAAAGATGCTGTCCTTATGCAATCGGCAGAATTGTTGACTGATTTATGGATTGATCGATTTCGTCGTCTCACGGGAAGGGAACCTGTGGTTGGTGTGACCTATCACCGGGCCAATATCCTGCGGGTCTTGCCGCGGGGCGGTGGGGCGGCGCTGATAAAATTATCAGATCATATGGTTGAATATGGCGGGTCGGCGATGATCAGGGCCATGGCCGATCCGGCAGATGATTTGAGGATGCCCATGAAGGGGCCATTTCATGTGGCGGATCAGGATGCCGGAAAAATTCATGAGGCAGGATTGAAGCTGTGTAAGATAGGAAAATTATTGCCGGCGGCCTTATTCTCTGATCTTTTATCGACCAGGGATGGCAAAATATGGGCTAGTGAGCGGGGATTTCTGCATGTGGCGGCGCATGATGTTCTGGAATTTGACCATCAGGATAGCAAAAATCTACGCCGGGTAACCTCGGCCAGGGTGCCGCTTGGCGGGGCTGTGCAGACCACTATTGTTGCGTTTCGTCCGGATGATGGTGGCACGGAACATTTTGCCCTGATTATTGGTGATCCAAACCGTCATGACCCGGTGCTTACGCGGATTCATTCAGAATGCTTTACCGGTGATCTTCTTGGATCATTGAAATGTGATTGCGGCGACCAATTGAATGGGGCCATCAAATATATGGAGAAATCCGGCGGCGGTGTTTTGCTGTATTTGGCGCAGGAAGGGCGGGGCATTGGGTTGATTAACAAGCTTCGGGCCTATCAATTACAGGATCAGGGCTTTGATACGGTGGATGCGAACGAGCGATTGGGCTTTAAGGCCGACGAGCGTATTTTTGAGCCAGCGGCAGAGATGCTCAAAATCTTGGGATTTGACAAAGTCCGCTTATTGACTAATAACCCTTTAAAACTGGATGGCTTGGAGAAATGCGGCATCACCGTCGTCGAACGGGTAAAACACAGCTTTCCCTCTAATGCTCATAATGACCATTATTTGCAAACCAAAAAGAAACGCTCAGGCCATTTGCTGCCTTGAGGCTCTACTTAAAGAAACCTTTTATGAGACCTGACTTTTCCCCAAGAATTTTAGCAATTCTACTGGCGGCCCTTGTGGCGTTGACGCCTTTCTCCATTGATACCTATCTGCCGGCAATACCGGATATGGCCCGTTATTTTGGGACCAGCGTTGGGATGGTTGAGATGACGGTTGGGGCTTTCTTTTTGGGCTATGCCATGGGCCAGCTTGTGGGCGGCCCTTTATCCGATCATTTTGGTCGCAGGCGCATCGGCGGCCCCGGGGTGGTGATTTTCTTTCTGGCAACGGTGGCTATCATCATTGCGCCCAATATTGAAACCGCCATTTTTGGCCGGTTTGTTCAGGGTTTTGGCGGGGGGTTTGTCACCGTTATCGCGCCGTCTGTTGTTCGGGATCGTTTCACCGGCAAGGCGGCGGCCAGGATGTTTGCCCTGATTGGGGTTGTTATGATGATGGCCCCTTTACTGGCCCCTGCGGCGGGCGCGATAATGTTAAAATTTTCTGATTGGCGGATGATTTTTATTTTTCTGGCGGGTTATGCCCTGCTCGCGCTGGCTATTATTTTTTTGTGTTTGCCGGAGCGCAAGAAGGCCCTGACCGAGAAGCTGAATATGGCTAAAGTCTGGAATGGGTACCGCCAGGTGCTGACACATCGGCGGGCGATGGGATATCTGATCACGCAGACCTTTAGTTTGTCGGTGTTGTTATTGTTTCTGACAGGGTCGGCGTTTACCTATATTACTTACCTTGGGGTCTCAACAGATTTCTTTGCGGTTTTATTTGGCGCGAATATTGTCGCTATGATGTTCTTTAACCGCTTAAACCCCTTTCTGTTGAATATTTTCAGCTCTTATCAGTTGATCAAAGCTGGCATTACCCTACAGCTGTTGGCTTGTTCAGTGCTATGGGGGGGGCAGGTCGCCGGCCTGTTGTTCGTAGATCTGTCATTCATTGACTCAAAGAATATATTTATGGTGGTGCCGATGGTGATATTGTCTGTTGGTGCGGCAGGGATTATCATGCCCAATACATTTGCCTGTTTCCTTGAGGATTTTCAGGATAACAGTGGGGTAGCCACAGCGACCTTAGGGGCCTCCCAGTTTATTATGGGTGGGTTTCTAAGTGCCGTTCTTGGCTTGCTGCATAGTGATAACATCCTGCCCATGGCTAGCATGATGTTACTGTCCAGCATTTTAGCCGTGACCAGCTACCGCCTTTTGGTCCGTTAGAAAAATAGAGGGAAAACCTATGAATTCGGTAAAAGACATGATTGTGAGGGCGGTTAATGATGGTCTGTCGCAAGCTACGCTCACGATGGGCAGAAAAGTCTTTCCTTGCGCTTTAGGCAAGCAAGGTATTGCTTTGGTGAAGCGTGAAGGCGATATGTGTACGCCGCAAGGAAATTTTCCCTTAAGAACCATTTTTTACCGGTATGATAAATTGTCTGAACCAATTTATAGTCAGCTACCTATAACGGCGCTCTTGGAAGAAGATGGCTGGTGTGACGACCCTGATGATCAGGCTTATAACCAATTTGTTATGTTGCCCTATCCTGCGCGCGCCGAATGTTTATGGCGAGATGATGATATCTATGATGTGGTCATCGTGCTTGGTCATAATGATGACCCGATTAAAAAAGGCGAGGGAAGTGCCATTTTTCTTCATGTGGCCCGCGAGGTCAATCAGGGTGTATTTGAAGGAACCGAAGGTTGTATCGCGCTGAGAAAACAGGATTTATTGTCAATTCTGCCCATGTTATCACCTGAGACAACGTTAAAAGTTCTCATGAAGTGAACCAAATACATCCTGGTATTTCTTTTAGCCAGCCTTTCTTTAACCAGAATATCTTTAACCAGAATTTCTTTAACCAGAATTTCTTTAACCAGAATTTCTTTAAATAGCGTAATCCCGCGGCCCAAAGATTGCGGTGCCAACACGTACAGAAGTCGCGCCGGCGTGAATGGCGTCCTGATAATCATGGCTCATCCCCATGGATAATTTATCGAGGCCATTACGCGCGGCGATTTCTTTCAGGAGGGCAAAATAAACCTTTGGGTCTTTGCCTGCCGGCGGGATACACATCAAACCCTGAAGGGATAACTTCAGATCATCACGGCAGAGGGTAATGAAGTCATCGGCCTCATCGGGGTCAACGCCGGATTTTTGTTCTTCCCGGCCCACATTAACTTGGATATAGCACTGAATGTTTTTATGCTCTTCTGCGTTAATGCGGGCGATGGCGCGGGCTAATTTAACCCGGTCAACGGTTTCGATGACATCAAATGTCTGGATCGCCAGGCGGACTTTGTTGCTTTGCAGGGGGCCAATAAGATGAAGTTCCACATTGTCATATCGTTCCCGAAGGGCGGGCCATTTTTCAGCAGCTTCCTGTATCTTATTCTCGCCGAAGACACGCTGTCCCTGATCCAATATTGACGCTATGGCCCCGGATGACTTGGTTTTGGATACGGCAATCAAGGTAATATCGTCTGCCGCACGGCCAGCGGTACTGGCGGCATTGCGGATATTAAGCCGAACATTCTCAAGTTTTCTGGTCAAGGTTTAATTCCTATATTATGGTGCGTTATGATACATCGGGAAAACACAATAACAGACATCGCAAATCGCCTCAATCAGGAACATGAGCAGGGGCAGAAATTGCCATCGGTTATTTTTATTACAGATCAACAGGCGATTCCGAATCCAGAGAACGTCATATCTGGCCTTGCTGCGGGTGCTGCCGTTATTTTCCGGGACTATGATCACCCGCTCAGGGCAGAACTTGGTCAAAAATTAGCGGCGCTTTGCCGGGAGAAGGATATTTTCTTTCTTGTCGCGGGGGATATTGCTCTGGCTGAGAATTTGGCTGCTGAAGATTTAGTTGTCCAGAATTTAGAATGCCAGAATTTAGGGACCCAAAATTTGGGGGCCAAGAATTTGAGCAGAACCGGCATGCATTTGCCGGAAAATATGATGATGAAGGCAGATGAAATTCGCCGGGCGCATCCTCTTTGGATGATTACCGTGGCCTGCCATGATCTGAATTCTGTCAGGAAGGCGAGCAAGCTGCCCATTGATGCGGGCTTGATTTCGCCGGTTTTCCCCACCCATAGTCATGCTCTGACATTAACCGGCGCGCAGAAAACGCATGGGCTGCGCGGGGTGCAGAATATGGTTCACGAGTCTCGTCTTCCTCTATACGGGCTGGGCGGGATATCGTCAGAGAATGGGCATGAATTGATTGGTTCGGGATTAGTGGGATTAGCCGCCATCAGAGGATTCCAAGGGGTGCCTCATCAGGAATGATACCCAGGACGGATTTCCAGGCGGCTATGGCCTAGAAATTTACATTGGTGCCGAGGAAGAAGGCCTGACTGTTTCTTAAGCTGTCCAAATCATTTTCCTGGCCGTAGGCATAATAGGTAAAGCGACCCGTAAAACGGATATTGGCATATAGCTGGTAGCCTGCGCCAATTTCAAGGGCATAAATGGTGTCGTAAAATTCTTCTGTTGTGGCAAAAAACAGGTCACGTTCACGCTTGTATTCACCAAATTTTACGTCTGCGCCCCATTTTCTGCCGGCATAACCGAGGCCGATATCAAAACCTTTTAATCCTGAATCATGCCGCATCTTTTCCTGGCTGTAAGAGGCCCCCAATTTAAATCCGGCATAGTCCATATCAACAGACAGATTATAGATTTGACGTGTGTTGAGGCGGTCAAATTCGGATCCGGCATAAAGCGGTGACATGATAGATGATGGCTCCACGAGAAACTGTGATCCAAGTGAAATGCCCAAGGCATTCTGATCTTGCCCGCCCCCAAGCGTATCATTGGAAACCTTACCATAAGAAAAAATTATCTGCTGGCCTGTTGTGGTGGCTCTCAAGCCAGTGAAACCGGATGGCTGCGCAGAAGATAAGCCCGCCCCGCCCATATTAAATATACTGCCCATATTAAATATGATTGATGGTTTGACGGCGGCAGATTTCCGAACGGAAAGTATGTTTCTGGGTTGCCCCAATGCCGTGCTTGAGGCGGGTTCCGACAGGGTGATATATTGGTCGGCGTTTTCTTTGGCGGGTTTTTTAAGCAGTAAGGCTTCTGGCCCGACATTCTTTTCTTTGTCATCATTGGCGAAAAAAGACAGAATGACCGATGTCAGGCTTTTATTCTCCTGCTCAGTGTTCTGAGAAGATTGTGAATCAGCAAGGGCAGAAATGCCCATGGCATTGATGCCAATGGTGCATATGCAAATAATAGCCATGCTGCCTTTTCTGTTTTTCACGGTGAATCCTCATAATTCCGTTTTAATTTATTATGGTATAGCGGCGTTAATTTCGAAACATAACAAAAATAACACCGGGGCCCTGAAATTCAATTTATATGCCTAGAATCCAATTTATATGCCTAGAATCCAATTTATATGCCTAGAATCCAATTTATATGCCTAGAATCCAATTTATATGAAAGAATCACAGACATACAACGAATTGTACTATGTCAAATACCAAAAATCAATCTGGATTCCGAATATCTCGGCTTACCTAAGGGCTTAGACAATTATAGGCCTGATTAATGACAAATTATGCAAGAAAATCTTGTTTGACCCCTGACAAAGAGATAAACAGCTTTAAAGGTTATTCATCAAAGGTTATGATGCCGCCTAAAGAATAGAAAATTGGGCCAAAGAAAAGTTATATCGGTGGAATGCATATCGAATGAATTGCCGATTTAGCCGTATTTAATCAAGAATGGACTATGCATGACTGTGTGTGAGAAAGTTAAGAATTTTACAAAAATATCAATCGGCAGAATAGGCGCAAAAATTTTAGCCGTTATGATGGCAATGCTATTGGGTGGATGCGGCATCTTTGGCGGCGATGACGATAGCAGCGTGAAAAGACTGGAAGCTGCTGAGGAAGTCTATCAGATTGGGGTCAATGCCTATTTATGGCGGGCAACATTGGATACATTATCCTTCATGCCGACAAGAAACGCGGATCAAAACGGCGGTGTCATTTTGACCGAATGGAAAGCTAATCCCGCAGATGAGAATGAACGGACAAAGGTTGATGTCCTTATTTTGGGCCGGAAGCTTAGTGCGGATTCACTAAAAGTCACGGTTCATCGTCAGCTAAATACGCCTGATGGGTGGCAGGATACGGCGGCGCGTCCCGGCGCATCTATCAATATTTCCAATGCTATTCTGATGCAGGCCAAGCTTCTTCGGCGAAATAATGCGCCAATCAGATAATATGTCTATTTAAAACTTAACCCTGGGCCAGTCGTCAGTAAAATTGTGATAGGGCGGCCTGGGCTGTATGAATCAGGAAAAAATAATGACGCGCTATAACGCCGGAATTACCGAGGCAAAGTGGCAAAAAACCTGGGCTGACAAAGAAATATTTCAGGCCCGGGAAGATATGTCTCAGCCCAAATATTATGTGCTGGAGATGTTCCCCTATCCTTCGGGTAAAATTCACATGGGTCATGTGCGTAATTATACCCAGGGCGATGTGGTGGCCCGATACCGGCGGGCAAAAGGGTATAATGTTCTGCATCCTATGGGCTGGGACGCGTTTGGTATGCCGGCGGAGAACGCTGCAATGGAACATAATGTTCATCCCGCAGAATGGACATATGAGAATATTGCACATATGCGCGGCCAATTGCAGCAAATGGGGTTAAGTATTGACTGGTCAAGAGAGTTTGCCACATGTGACCCCGAATATTACGGCCAGGAACAGAAAATGTTTCTGGATTTTCTGGAAGCTGGCCTAGTATATCGTAAAGAATCCTGGGTTAATTGGGACCCTGTGGACAATACGGTCCTGGCTAACGAACAGGTCATTGATGGTTGTGGCTGGCGTTCCGGCGTACCGGTTGAACGAAGGCGCTTGAGCCAGTGGTTCCTGAAAATTACCGAATATGCCGAAGAGCTGAATGAGGCACTGGACAGTCTGGAAAGATGGCCTGAAAAAGTTCGAACAATGCAAAAAAACTGGATAGGGCGATCCGAAGGACTGCGTCTGTTCTTTGATATTGATGGTCAAGACGCTTTAGAAGTCTATACCACACGTCCGGATACAATTTTTGGCGCTTGCGGCATGGCCATTGCGCCGGATCATCCGTTGGCAACGGCGTTGGCTGAACATAATCCGGATTTGCAGAAATTTATCCGTGAATGCCGCGCCGGGGCGACCACTGAAGAAGCCATGGAAAAAATGGAAAAGAAAGGTTTCGATACCGGAATCGTCGCCAGATCGCCTTTCGAAGACCGGGATTTACCGGTTTTTGTGGCCAATTTTGTCCTGATGGAATATGGCACGGGGGCTATTTTCATGTCAGCAGCCCACGATCAGCGTGACCTGGATTTTGCCCATAAATATAACCTTGATGTACGTCCTGTTATCCGGCCTGTTATCCGGCCTGATGGTGAAGGGGATGATTACGCCGTGGACAGGGAGGCCTATACCGGCCCGGGCAGGTTGTTTAATTCCGGCTTTCTTGATGGCATGACGATTGAAGACGCCAAAGCCGAAGTCGCGCGGCGGGCTGAGAAGGGAAATTTTGGCAAAAAGACCATTAATTTTCGCCTGCGGGACTGGGGTATCTCCCGTCAGCGGTATTGGGGCTGCCCGATCCCGATTATTCATTGTGAGACGTGCGGCATTACGCCGGTACCGAAGGCTGATTTGCCGGTGATATTGCCCGACGATGTTAGTTTTGACAAGCCGGGGAATCCGCTTGAACATCATGCGACATGGAAAAATATTGACTGCCCAAATTGCGGTAAAGCCGCCCGGCGCGAGACGGATACCTTTGATACTTTCATTGACTCGTCATGGTATTTTGCCCGTTTCTGTTCGCCAAAATCAGACGATCCTGTAGATACGGCGGCGGCCAATTACTGGTTGCCGGTCGATCAATATGTCGGCGGCGTTGAACATGCGATCCTGCATCTGCTCTATTCCCGTTTTTTCGCGCGGGCTATGAAGAAAATTGGCCTGTCTTCGGTGGATGAGCCTTTTGACGGTCTGTTCACCCAAGGCATGGTCTGTCATGAAACTTACGCAGATACAAAAGGCAATTGGGTCTTGCCTGTGGACCTGATCAAGAATGATGACGGGGCTTTATGTGATAAGAAAAGCGGCGATGTTGTTACCGTTGGCCGATCTATTAAAATGTCAAAATCCAAGAAAAATGTCGTCGATCCCACAGAAATCATTGACCAATACGGCGCAGATACCGCGCGTTGGTTCATGCTGTCTGACAGTCCGCCTGAACGGGATCTGGAATGGACAGAAGAAGGTGTCGAGGGTGCCTGGCGTTTCACGCAGCGATTATGGCGCACCGTAACCACGGGTCTGGACGGCCTGGAATCATTGTCTGATGAACCTTCAGACTTTGGCAAGGCAGCACTGGATTTGCGCCGAATGACCCATGTCAGCATAGATTCTGTTGGCCGTGATATTGAGAATTTCCATTTTAATAATGCGGTGGCGCAGATCTATAAATTCTCCAATGCTGTGAATGCATTTAAATCAGATGGTTCGGCGGGGGATGCCTATGCGCTGCGGGAGGCATTGACCAGCTTGATTCAGCTTACGGCGCCAATGATGCCTCATCTGGCAGAAGAAATGTGGCAAATGATGGGTTATGAGGATATCGTCACCAATGCGGCCTGGCCGGCGGCGGCGGCGGCGTTGATGCAGGAAAATACCGTTACCATCGCCATTCAGATTAAAGGTAAGCTTCGGGACACTATCGAGCTACCCAAAGATATGGATAAGGCAGAAGTGGAAAAAATGGCGCTTGGTACGGCGAAAATTCAAAAGGCCGTGGGTGATCAGATTATTCTAAAAGTCATTGTGGTGCCGAATCGTATTGTTAATATTGTCATATAGGAATTCACATGAAGCGCATGAGTTGCCTGAAATATTTTAGGATTATCATAATGTCTCTTGTGGTGCCGCTGGTTTTGGGCAGCTGCGGCTTTAAACCCATGTATGGCCAGTTTTCAGATGGGGAAACGGATCTTCGCGATGTTATGGCAAATATTCATGTGGCGAATATTACGGAGGATGGCCGTCCCTCTCGTATCGGGCAAGTCATACGCAATAACTTACTGGATCGTTTGACCCCTTTCGGTGAAACAAAATCAGCGGATTTTATATTGAATATCACGTTCTTCATTGAAGAACATGGCTATGGTATTCGGGAAGATGAATCGGTCACGCTGCAAAATCTGAAATTGGTGACGGCCTATCAACTGGAAGAAGTCGCCACCTCTAAAGTGGTGTTGGATTCTGCGGCGCGGGGCTTAGTGACATATGACTTGGCTCAGGCGGATTATTCTAATATGATTGCCCGAAATGCTGCCCTGAAGCGATTATCTGAGGAAGTCAGCAATCAAATGGCCACGCGCATTGGCGCTTATTTTAGCAAAACTTCTGCCAAACAATAGGCCGTTTTACACGCTATGAAACTAAACAAAAACGACATTATAGCACAGGTCAGAAAATTAAATCCGGCGTATCGTGCGGTATTGATTTATGGCCGTGATGAGGGCTTGGTACGCGAGCGGGCGGATCTCATCGCCAAGCAGGTTGTCGAAGATCTGCGGGACCCTTTTCTTGTAGCCCATATTGAACCGGATCAGCTAAAGTCCGCGCCTTACCTTTTGGCGGATGAGGCGGCGGCAATATCCATGATGGGCGGTCGGCGCGTTATTCGTATTGATGGTGCCGGCGAAAATGTCACAGAGGCGGCAAAATCATTCTTGGAAAATCCCGTAGGTGATGGACTGGTCATCATAACTGCCGGCGGCATAAGGGCAACATCCGCCCTGGTTAAGTTTTTTAATAAGGCAAAGAATGCGGCGGCAATGGCCTGTTATGAGGATGATCAAGGGAATTTACAAAGCTTGATTTTTGAGGTGATGGGCCAGAATAACCTGGACGTCGATCCGGCGGCGGCGGCTTTCCTTCAGGGCAATCTGGGCTCTGACCGCATGGTATCGCGCGGGGAGCTTGAAAAGCTGGTACTATATATGGGCGGGCCTAAAGATGGCGCGCGGCTTTCGGTTTCGCTTGAGGACGCGCGCGCCTGCGTTGGCGATAGTGGATCGTTGACCCTGGATATGATTGCCATAGCCACCACTGGTGGTGATCTGAAGATTCTTGATGATACCCTTTATAAGGCGTTTAATCGGGGTGAAAGTGCTATCCCTATTCTGCGTAATCTTGCCCGGCGCCTGCAAAAACTTCACCTGATACGGGGCAGTATGGATAAAGGGGTATCTGCGGATAAGGCGGTTATGGCCGTGATTTACAGCCCCTATTCCCCGGAAAAGAAGTCTTTTATGACGCAGCTCGGTAAATGGTCCACGGCCAAATTATCCGCTGCGCTGGAAATTGTGATGCAGGCCGAAGCGGACTGTAAAATAACCGGATTGCCTGCCGAAGCCATTTGCGCCCGCGCCTGCCTGCGCATTGCCAATGCGGCACGTGGCTAAAGTATAAAATATCTCTTTAATATTCCTACGGCTTATTTTGATATCTGACTAAGAAAGGGTAAATTGCAGGGACAATATCAGGAAATCTCACCAGGAAATCTCACCAGGAAATTTCATTGGGGAATAGACCTGTTGTCGCGGCGCTGCCGCTATCACGGGGCGAATTTAGTGATGGCCAGAACTTTATTGCCCTTGTCCAGAAATTCCAGATAATCAAAACTGGTTGCCCTGGCAAGGGCAATGCCGCGGCCATGATGGTTATTGTTGGGGGATAATTCACAGTCTTTATATTGGTGATAATCAAAGCCCGCGCCCTGGTCTTCTATTTTTAGAGACACGAGATTGGCTTCTCTCTCGAAGGTGACTTCCACATACCGATCTTTATATTCCGGCAGCTCGAGCCGCCGGGCAATTTCTTGTCTGTGCGTATTCTCTGCCATGAGCCTGCTTTTATCTTCATGGGTGATTCCAAGATTACCATGTTCGATACCATTGGCCAGAAGTTCAAACAGGCCAAAGGCAATCCGGCTGGGATCCGGGCAGGCAAGTGACAACATTGTGGTCAGGGCTTCTGCCTGTTCAAAGGTTCTGATGCGGAATGTGCCGCGCGTAATGGCGCCAATAACAGAAGCACGGGAATGAATTTCCCGGCGAAGCGCGCGCCGTTGAGAAAATTCATTTTTTGCACTTAATACCATAGAATATAACGCATTATCTGAATATATATTCTGTAGCCATTGGTAGGGCGCGGTATGTTTGAAGGGTTTGATGCTTTCCTCTTCATCAGGGCCCAGGGTTAAAATGAGCGGTATATCCTTCAGCGCATCTTTTTTCGCCAAATCTTTTTGGGCCATTATGAGCGCGCTGTTAACAATGATTACGCTAAAGGCCCCTTCTTTTTCAGTCAGTAAATTAAAGCCGGCCTCCAGGCCGTCCATTTCTACATAGGGGCAGTCGTATTTTTTTAACGATGCGGCAATCTTCAAATGCGAATCGTCAGTTTTATGATTGTTAATAATTAAGACCGTCATGAAAAATACTGCCTGCTCTCTTGGTAAATACAGCGTGGGTTGGGCAATAATATTTTATGAATGCTTTCAATTTCCTTAATTCATAGGATTCATACCAACAGACACGAGAATAAAACAATCTATAGGTGCTTGTGGTTTTTTGTCCTTACGATGATTACAGGGCCATTTTCGGGATAGATGAACAGGATTAATGTTATCTTAAGTATTATTTCACTAATATTACTCAACATAAAGTAGCAACAAACGCAAGATGTTATTTTTAGGAGAATAAGGTGACTTTATATGCCATGTCCAATTCTGATGATGAGATTTCATTGACGTTGAAACCTGTTATGGATTTAACCGAGGCCGAACATTTACGGCTTGCATTTCTGGATTGCCTCGTTAAAGGCAAAGGCCTGAAAATTATTGCGAGTGAGGTAGAGCGTATTACGACGCCATGCCTTCAAATACTGCTTTCCCTTAAAAACAGGGCATATCATCATCACATAGATTTCTTAATAGTCGATATGTCAAAATCCTTTAAAACTGCGCTTGATGAGACCGGCCTTGAGGAACATTTAGCATTCATGGAGCAAGAAATATGAAAAAAACGGCCCTAACAGTTGATGATTCAAAAACCATGCGGGACATGGTGTCATTTACCCTGAAAAACGCTGGGTATGAAGTTGTCGAAGCTGAAAATGGACAACTTGGTCTGGATCAGATATCGGGCGCATCGTTTGATGTTATTATTACAGATGTCAATATGCCGGTGATGGATGGGATCACATTTACCCGTGAGGCACGTAAGCGCGCAGAGACAAAAACAATCCCAATTCTTATTTTAACGACAGAAAGCGGTGCCGATATCAAGAATGAGGGGCGCAATGCGGGTGCGACAGGCTGGATCGTCAAACCATTCAATCCAGAAAAACTACTTCAGGTTGTTGAGAAAGTATGCGGCTGATAAAGGCAATGATCCGAATCAACGTGACATAAATAACGATATTTAAGGAAACATAATGTCAGATCCAATGGAGCAATTTAAAGTAATATTCTTTGAAGAATGTTCCGATCTATTGATTAGTCTTGAGGAAGGCCTGATGCAATTGCAGGCCGGTGATTGTGATGAGGAGGTCATTCATTCCGTTTTTCGCGCGGTTCATTCCATTAAAGGTGGTGCCGGGGCCTTTGGGTTTGAGCGTTTGGTTGCCTTTGCCCATATTCAGGAAACATTGCTGGATGATATTAGGTCAGGCGCGCTTGAGATGGAGCAGGCGTATCTTAAAGTATTACTCCAGGCTTTTGACATATTAAGCGAACTAATTGGCGCCGCGCAGCTGGGTAAAGAGGTCGACGAGGATTTTGGCGCTGATGTGGCCAAGGCCATGAAAGCCATTCTGGATCAGACCGGTGTGCCCCTTGCCGAGCAGGCTGATAAGAAGTCGGCAATTACGCCCGCGCCTGATACGGCAACTATAGAGAAAAATGAGCGGCTATTTAAAATTTCATTTAAGCCATATGCGGAATTATTTCAACGGGCCAATGAGCCAATTTTACTGATTAGAGAGCTTAAGGGTCTGGGCAAACTTAACGTGAAACTGGATGTTTCAGATATGCCGGATATAGAGGAAATGGAAGCGGAGCATGCCTATTTCTCTTGGGATTTCAATTTAATTACAGAATATGATGAAGCGGCTATTCTGGAGGTATTTGAATTTGTCGAGGATGATTGTGATTTAGAGGTCACGGATCTTGGGCTTTATTTATCACCGGATGCATTTGTCGAGGATGCACAAGCCGGCCTGTTTGAAGACATCGAAGATGAGCAGAATGTTTCGGCAAGTATAAAAAAACCACCAAAATCCGTAAAATCGGGGGAAGTTGTCGTCAGCCAGTCTATTCGTGTGGAGCTGGATAAGGTAGACAGATTGGTCAATATGGTTGGGGAGCTTGTGATAACCCAGGCTATGTTGCGGGAACAGGGTAGCGAGCTGCTTGTTGAGCAATATCCAAATCTGGTTCATGGGATCGAAGAGCTTTCCCGTCATATTCGCGATCTGCAGGACAGCGTGATGGCCATCAGAGCTCAACCGGTGAAGTCCGTATTTTCGCGTATGCCGCGGCTGGTTCGGGAATTAACGGCCGCCCTCGATAAAAAAGCGCGGCTCGTGATGACCGGTGAAGATACAGAAGTGGATAAAACGGTGACCGAAAGAATTGGTGACCCCTTAATGCATATGATCCGCAACAGCGTTGATCATGGGCTGGAAATGCCGGAGGATCGGGTAAATGCCGGCAAGAATGAAGAAGGCACCATAAATCTTTCTGCCTTTCATCGCGGGGGCCGTATTTTCATAGAAATTGAAGATGATGGCGCGGGTATAAATAGATCAGTGGTTTTGCAAAAGGCTATTGCAAATGGCGTGGTAAGCCCGGATGCCAATCTTTCTGATGACGAAATAAATAATCTGATTTTCATGCCGGGCTTCTCGACGGCTGAGCAGGTTACCAATGTTTCCGGCCGGGGCGTAGGCATGGATGTGGTGCGTAAAAATATTCAAGGCCTCGGGGGTCGTATATCAATCAGTTCGGAGCCGGGTAAAGGCAGCAAATTTACCATGTCACTGCCGCTGACATTGGCCGTTATGGACGGCATGGTGGTGAATATCGGCCGTGAGAAGTATGTATTGCCACTGGTTAATATTATCCAGTCATTAAGGCCGGCAGAAAAGGATGTGAATTTTCTGCCTGATGGCCGCAAAGTGATGATGTTTCGGGGGGAGTATATACTTCTGGTGCCGTTATATGAATTATACCACATTGATGATGCGGTCCAGAATCCTTGCGCCGGCCTTGTCGTGGTGGTTGAAGGGGACGGTGGTGTCTTAATGGGCTTTATCGTTGATGACCTTGTGAATCAACAGCAGGTTGTCATAAAAAGCCTGGAGTCAAATTATGCCCTGGTTGAGGGCGTATCTGGCGCAACTATTCTAGGAAATGGCCGCGTCTCGTTGATTGTGGATATTTCCACCATACAGGATATGTCAGCAAACCAATTAATGAAATTTCAGTCTGCCTCGCCTGAAACAAAAATGGTTTCACCGCAGGCACAAATTAGCGCGGAGATACACTGATGACAACTATAGAAGAAAATGACCCGGCCCAAATAGATCAGGCCCAAATAGATCAGGCCCCAATAGGTCAGGCTAATGATAATTCACCCGATATTAGTCAATATATCTCCTTTAATATTGGTCAGGAAATTTATGCCGTTGAAATTACCATCGTGCGAGAGATTAAAGGCTGGATCCCAACAACCAGCTTGCCTAATTCGCCGGAATATATGCGCGGGGTGATTAATATGCGCGGCGTAATTGTCCCTGTTTTTGACTTAAGAACCCGATTTAACAGGGGTCATACGGAACCCGGTAAAACGCATGTGGTTATCATTGTTAAATTGGATAAGAGAACCATTGGTATTCTGGTGGATGCTGTATCTGACATTCTCAGTATTTCACAAGAGGATATCCTGAGCGTGCCGGATAAGGACGTTAATCCAGAATATGCCTTTATGGAAGGGCTGGTGGCTGTCGACGAAAAAATGGTCGCGATTGTTAAACCCAAAATGCTTTTTGATATGGATTTGATGCCTGACCTAGACTCAGCCGTTGCATGAAGAAAATGAATCGCAAAACAAATAAAATAATGAATATTAAGGAGACTATAGGATGACTAGAAATTCCTCGGTGCTTAAGCATATTTCGCACACTATACAGACCAAAACTTTTGGTGCAATAATTGCCGTTTTGATGGTTGCTGTGTTGGCAATTTTCATAGGTATGGCCCTCACAGGCGGAACATTAGCCTATCCCCTGACGGGCGCAGGCTTAGTGAGTGTTATGTTGATAGCTTCATGGACTTTCCGAAGTAGGCAAGTTGAAGAAATAACGTTACTCCAGCAGGTATTATCCCGGCTGTCAGAGGGGGATGTATCGGCAGAAATGCCCGAAGCCGGCTCTTCTGAGGACATCCAGAATGTATATCGGTCTATTGATGATATCCGGGAATCTGTAATAGATTCAAATCGTTTGTTGGCGCAGTCAGATAGCCAGATGCAGGCCATCAGTAACGTTCAGGCCGTGATAGAGTTTGATATGGATGGCATTATTCTCACCGCGAACGACATCTTTTTGAATGTACTGGGCTATAGACTGGATGAAGTTCAGGGCCAGCACCACAGCATGTTTGTGGAAACTTCTTTTAGGGAAAGTCCAGAATATAGGGAGTTTTGGCTGAAACTTAACCGAGGGGAATTTGAAACGAAAGTTTATAAACGTCTGGGCAAAGGTGGTAAAGAGGTCTGGATCAGCGCGTCTTATAATCCCATAATCAATGAAGATGGCAAGCCGGTAAAGGTGGTGAAATATGCGAACGACATCACGGAGAAAAACCTTTTAGCCGAAGAAAATTTACGTATTAAAACGGCAACTGATGGGGCATCTACCAATATCATGGTGGCTGATGGGGATTATAATATTGTTTATATGAATAAGACCATGCAGGAAATGATGCAGAAGAATGAGAAAATCCTGAGAAATGACCTGCCCAATTTGGATGCGGACAATCTTGTGGGGGGCAATATAGATATTTTTTATAAGGATCCCGGTGTTCAACGCAGAATATTGGATGGGCTGACGACGACTGTGAAAAGCAGTATTGACATTTCAGGCCTGAATTTTGAATTGGTGGTAAATCCAATCATTGATGAACATGGCAAGCGGGCCGGAACTGTTCTTGAATGGGAGGATGTGACCAGAAAAATTGCCCGCGAAACAGAAGAGCGGCAACTTGCTGGTGAGAACCAGCGAATCAAGATTGCTCTCGATAACGCCAGCACCAATGTTATGGTGGCAGACGCGGATTTTAATATTGTTTATATGAATAGTGCGCTGATAAAAATGATGCAGGAGTCAGAAGCTGACTTAAGAAAAACCCTGCCCAATTTTAATGCCAGCCAACTCATCGGGACGAATATTGATGTTTTCCATAAAAATCCCGCGCATCAGCGGGGTATGCTGAAAGATATTACGACAACGGTCAATACGAATATTAAAGTTGGTGTGTTTGATTTTAACCTGATTGTAAATCCGGTGAGCGATGCTAACGGCGAACGTTTGGGCACTGTCGTGGAATGGAAGGATATGACTCAGGAACTTGCCATCGAAGAAGAGATTAATATCGTTGTAAATGCCGCGGCGGCCGGTGACTTTACCAAACGTATTGGCACTGAAGATAAAGAAGGCTTCATGCTAAATCTTGCCAATAATGTGAATACTATTGGCATAAATACCCAGGCCGCTACGGATGATCTGGTTCGGGTTCTGAGTGAGCTTGCTCGGGGTAACCTGACTGAGAAGATCGAAGCAGAATATCAGGGAACCTTCGATCTGTTGAAAAACAGCTCAAATAAAACCGCAACGCAATTGATGAATATTGTTAGTCAGGTGAATCAGTCAGCTGCAGAAGTGGCGACGGCCTCAGCGGAGCTTTCCATGGGCAGTGATGATTTGAGCCGGCGGACAGAGGCACAGGCCTCATCTCTGGAAGAAACGGCGGCTTCTATGGAAGAATTAGCCGTTACCGTAAAGCAAAACTCGGAAAATGCCGAAGATGCAAATAAGCTAGCCGAACAATCCAGTGAAATGGCCAATCAGGGCGGCGAAGTGGCGAAGCAGGCGGTAGAAGCGATGAGCGTTATCGAAAATTCCTCTCAAAAAGTTTCCGATATTATCGGGGTTATTGATGATCTGGCTTTCCAAACCAATTTATTGGCCCTGAATGCTGCGGTGGAAGCCGCCCGAGCCGGAGAAGCCGGTAAAGGTTTCGCTGTTGTCGCAGAAGAAGTCCGCACCCTGGCTCAACGGTCTGCGCAAGCATCCAATGAGATTAAGTCACTGATTACCAGCTCCAACACGCAAGTTAAGAATGGGGTTGAATTGGTAGATAAAGCGGGGTCTTCCCTAAATGATATTAGAAAATCCATTGCAAAGGTTGCGGAAATCGTTGCTGAAATTGCCAGTGCAAGTTCAGAGCAGGCTCAAGGTATTGATGAGGTTAATGTGGCCATTGCAGAGATGGATGATATGACCCAGAAGAACTCATCTCTTGTGGAGCAAAGTACGGCATCGGCCAGAGTATTGGAGCGTCAGGCCGGAGAAATGCAGCGTCAGATGTCTTTCTTTAATGTGGGTGATTTGTCTGCGCAAATGACGGCAGCACCCGCGGTTCATCTGCAGCAGAGTAAAGTGAAAGAATTCGCAGAAGAGGCCCCTATTATGACTCCTGTCATAGAAAAGAGACCGGCAGCTAATGGCGCAGGGGTTGGTTGGTCTGAATTTTAGGAGAGACGCATGCCTAAAATGGCGACAAAAGTACGGGAATTTGAATGGCGGGATGAGGACTTTCACTTTCTGGCAGCGTTACTTCACGAAAAAACCGGCATCGTCCTAAATGAGAAGAAAAAGGAAATGATGTATGGCCGCCTGGTGCGCCGTCTCAGGGTACTGAACATCACGAGCTTTTCTGATTATTGTGAGCATCTTAAGGGGTCTTCCGGTAATGTGGAACTGGGTTTTACCTTGAATGCGATCACCACGAATACAACAAATTTCTTTCGGGAAGGTCACCATTTTGATTACTTGCGGGACAAAATTCTGCCCCCTGTACGTGAGAAAATAAACGAAAACCCACAACATCATTTTCGCATATGGTCTGCGGGATGCTCTTCGGGACAGGAGCCCTACAGTATCGCCATGGTCATGCATAAAGTTTTGGGTAAAAATGCGCAAAACAGCAAAATCCTGGCCACAGACCTGGATAGTAATGTTCTGGATAAAGGAAAAAGCGGCAAGTATGATGCAAAATTATGCAAGGAGACCATTCCCAGAGTTTTTTTAGCCACTCATACAAAAAAAATAAGAAATGGTAAAAATAATGAACTGGAAATATCTGAGGATATTAAAAAGTTAATCTCATTCAGGAAATTGAATTTACTGCATGACTGGCCAATGACCGGCTCTTTTGATGCCATTTTTTGCCGTAATGTCATGATTTATTTTGATAAGGCGACACAGGATCATCTGGTAAGGCGATATGCAGAATATCTTAAGCCCGGGGGTATTTTATATGTGGGACATTCTGAAAGCCTATTGAATGTATCTGATATTTTTAAATGCCTGGGCAAAACAATATACAGGAAAATATTGTGAGAACGACTTCTTCGGATCTTCTGAATTCTAATGATAATGGGCAATATTCTGCTGATCGCCGTCAAGGTGAAATTTTGACAGATATTCCAGGGGGAACCAATTATTATGATTCACATTACAATACGATGATCCATAAGATTAATGAGGGTGGTTTTTGTGTTCTCAGTCGCTCGAAGCATATTATAATGACCACGCTTGGTTCATGTATTTCTGTATGTATGTATGATCCGCAGGTCAGGGTGGGGGGAATGAATCATTTCTTGTTGCCGGAATGTAGGGGCGTGGGCGATAGCCTCAGCATGAGGTATGGCATTAATGCTATGGAAACCCTGTTCAATGAAATCATTAAACGGGGCGGTAAAAAATCAAGATTGGTGGTTAAGGCCTTCGGTGCAGGTAAGGTTGTAAATATAACCAATGATATTGGGGCCAGAAATCAACTTTTCTTAAAGCAATATGTTGCTGATGAAGGTTTGACACTGGCCACCCAGGATTTAGGGGGAACCCTGCCCCGCGGTGTTCTTTTCTATCCCTCCACCGGAAAGGTCTTCGTCAAGCACTTACGTCGGGCCAGCGATGTGAAAATTGGGCGGCAAGAGGAGCAGTTTCGGAAAAAAATCAGCAAAGAATTTATTGCGAGCGATATTAAGTTATTTTAGGAGGAAGACAAAATGATAAAGAAGATAAAATTATTAATTATTGATGACTCTTTATTGATCCGGGCAATGATAAAGTCAATCGTGGCTGAGGATCCTGCCATTGAGGTGGTTGGGGAAGCTGCTGATCCTTATGAAGCGCGGGAGAAAATCAAGAAATTAAATCCGGATGTGGTCACTCTCGACGTGGAAATGCCAAAAATGGACGGCTTGTCTTTTTTGGAGAAGATTATGTCTTTGCGTCCAATGCCGGTAATTATGGTCTCTACCCTGACGCAAAAGGGGGCAGATGTGACCCTTCGGGCAATGGAGCTTGGCGCCGTTGACTATGTGGCGAAACCCCTTAATCAGGACTTGGCCGCCATTGGACATGAATTACTGATCAAAATAAAAGTCGCCAGTAACGCAAAGGTCAGTCAGTCCGGCCGGAAAGATTGTACAAAACAGTCACATCAACGCATTGCGAGCCCGCGGTCATATTCTAAGAATCTTATTGTTATAGGGTCCTCTACAGGTGGCGTGGAGGCATTATATGATATTATTTTGCAATTACCTGTTGATTGCCCCCCCGTGATCGTTGCGCAACATATTTCAAGTGGCTTTTCTGGACGCTTTGCAGAGCGGGTTAATAAATCTGCTGAAATACATGTTAAAGAGGCAATGGACGGTGAGCGATTTAAAGCCGGGTCAGTATATATTGCGCAGGGCGGAAAACATATTGCGGTGAAGCAAAAAGGCCATGAATATGTCTGCCAGGTCATTGACGATCTGGAAGGGGAAAGCTTTCGGCCTTCAGTGGACAAACTTTTTCTTTCTGTTGCCGAAGAGGCGGGTGCTGATGCCGTTGGCGTTATCTTGACAGGTATGGGGAAAGACGGTGCCCTTGGTCTGCTGACTATGCGCAAAAATGGTGCCGCAACATTGGGCCAAGATGAGGCCAGTTGTGTTGTCTATGGCATGCCGCGTGCCGCTATGATGGCAGGCAGTGTAGAAAAACAGGTTTCTCTATCCCAAATGGCCAGGCAGATTATTTTGGCCTGTGCCGGGGGTGTTCCATTAAAGAAAGCAGGGGGACAATGACAAAAAATCTCCAGAGACAATATCGTACGAGTGCCATAGAAATGGATAAGAAGGATGTTCATCATATCCGGCAAGTGGCCCTGGGTAATATCAGCGATGAAATATTGAATATTTCCAATTTGGTCGAAAGCAGCATTGTTGATCTGTCCGGTGAATTTCAAAAGTTGGCACAATTTTCAAAGCAACAGACTGAAAGTATCTCGTTGGTGCGTGATTTGCTCGCGTCCGAAGAAGTCGATATGGGTAATTCAACCAATAATATTATGCATGAGATATTGACGGAAACGGCACAAGTCTCGGCGCACCTTCAGAAAAATGTCAATAAAATGGTCTATTCAATACAATTTCAGGACCGGACCAGACAGCTTATGTTGGCCATATCTGCAAGCCTTAACATTATTATGAAACTATCTGAATCGGGGCGACCAGATGCAGATCATGAAAATATAAAGGAAAAGGTAACTATTTCGGATGATAATAAAAATACATTAAATCAGTTAATCAATGAAGGGGCTCATAAGGAGCTTGATCAAAATTATATTTTGAGAATGTTTGTCGGCGATTTCAATGTGAAAGAGCCATCGGGCCATGAAGGTTCGACTGAATATACTGATATAGAGTTCTTCTAATCTGAGGGTTTTACATGGAATATCAAATAGCTATTAATGGTGATACTTTTGAAGCAAGGTTAAGCGAAAGCATCACTTTCTCTGATCTGGATGGTTTTCGGGCAATGGTTAAACGAATGATAGACAGCAATTCAGACAGTAATATTGTGGATTTGTCGGACGTTGAATTCATTGATTCGGCAGGCCTTGGTATGCTGCTGCTTGCCCGGGATGAAATTTCGAAAAGATCGTCAAGTTTGACGTTGAAATCACCTCAAGGCCAGGTTCAGCGAATGTTTTCTGTCGCACGCTTTGAGCAGATGTTTGATATTGAAAATAAGAAAGCTAATTCTGGCAAAACATCTGGTTCTGAATGAGTGATTTATGATAGAAAATTTGGGTGTAAATCGCTATTTTGATAAGCAATCGGACGACTTAAAGATTGCCAGAGTCATGCAAAAGGCGTTGTTGCCGTCACAGTCTGAGATTGAACAAATATCGCAAAGCCATAAGCTCAGCATTGCATGCCATTCTGAATCACCGGATGAATTGGCGGGCGATTTCTGGGGTGTGGATGTGCTGGACGATGATCGGATTTTTATATATATAGCTGACTTTTCCGGTCATGGCCTGTCCGCGGCCTTAAATACTTTTCGGCTTCATTCTATTATTTCAATATATGGGCAGGAGGTACAGAATAATATTCTGTCGCCTGCTGACTATCTGGGGAAATTGAATCGTGACTTGTACGCCTTGTTACCAACAGAGCAGTATGCCACGATGTTATGCGGTATTGTTGACCTGAAAAGGGATGTTTTTACCTTCGCGGCTGCGGCACCGACGGCCCCTATGAAAATGACCATCGGCAAGCCGGATATTCTTGCTCTTGATCCTTCTGGCATTCCCCTTGGCATGATCGAAGATGCCGCCTATGAAGATCGGGACATTCCGTTCGGGAAAAATGAGATGCTTTTTTTCTATAGTGATGCCCTCATAGAAAGTCATAACGTAAATGGTGAGTTGCTCGGGGAAGAAAAATTTATTGACCTATGCCGCGAGACAAGTGTGGGTCTTGATCCGTCAGCAATATTTCTGGACAGTTTCCTGAAAAAATTTGATCACCATGTCATAAGACCGTTGCAAGATGATTTGACGGCGGTAACGTTGACGAGAGGGTAAGGCGTTTATCTTTCAAATTTTGTCGATAGCACGATGGATGACGTCGTTTTCCCGATCCCGGCCATCTTGCCAATGCCATCAAGAGTTCTGTCAATTTCTTCTGTGGTTTCTGCCTTGACCATGGCAATCATGTCATAGATACCGCTTACCGCATATACAGATTTGATCAGGGGATTTTGTTTCAGTTTTTGCAGAATCTGGTCAGCAAACTTCGGGTTAAGCCGGATTAAGACATGGGCTGTGATTTGCCGTTTTTTATAATCATCATTAAAACGTATGGTATAGCCCGCGATGATCCCTCTGTCCTCAAGGCGCGCAATGCGATCCTGAACCGTAGAACGCGATAAGCCCAGCGTCCGCGCCAGCGCCGTGGTGCTTTCCCTGCCGTTGTTTTTCAGCAGGTTAATTAACTTCTGATCTGTATCATCCATAAATTTAAAGTGCCGGATAATCCGTTAAATTGCAAGATAAAACGCGCAATATGTAATTTGTTATATGGCAATTATATTGTATAGTGCTATCAGGATCAGTAGGTATTTTAGGCAAAAAAATCAAAATTCTTAAAAAACAGGGATGAAATAATGCAACCAGCAAAACATGAGCAATGGTCGTCAGGGTTTGTTTTTCTTCTGGCCGCCGTGGGCAGCGCGGTCGGCCTTGGAAATATTTGGCGGTTTCCTTATGTGGTCGCAGAAAATGGCGGCGGGGCCTTTGTCCTGATATATTTGGCTATTGTGATAATATTCGGTATTCCTTTACTGATGTCTGAACTTATGGTCGGGCGCCGCACGCAAAAACCACCTTTGTCGGCCATTCAGGCAATGGCAAAAGGCACCAAAGTACACAGATTGTGGGATATGCTCGGATGGTCTTATTTATTGGTCCCGCTGGGTATTCTCACCTTTTATTCTGTAGTTGCCGGATGGACCATTGATTATGCCATTGGTATGGCGCTGGGTACGTTTAATAATTTACAGGATGGTGATTCAGCCAGAATATTCCAGGAATTACAAGATAGTCCGGCCAAGCTGATCTTCTGGATGACGTTATCCATTGGCATTATGGTGGCTATCGTGGCGCGTGGTTTAAAATCAGGATTGGAAATGACGGTCAGAATATTAATGCCGGCCTTGTTTGTTATCCTGGTCATGTTGGTGCTTTATGCCTCAATCACGGGTGATTTTGCCCGCAGTTTTGATTTCATGTTCACGCCGGATTTTTCCAAAATTACGCCGGAACTTGTTTTAATGGCGGCGGGACAGGCCTTCTTCTCCCTGTCATTGGGCAGCGGGGCGATCATGGTTTATGGCTCTTATCTGGCCCGTGATATTTCCATTCCAAAAATGGCCGTGGGGGTTGCTTTTGCCGACACCTTTGTGGCGTTGCTGGCCGGGTTTGCCATATTCCCGATTGTCTTTGCTTTTGGGGTTGATCATGGAGAAGGCCCAGGTCTTGTCTTTGTAACTCTGCCGATTGTCTTTAATGATATGGGCGGCATTGGGCAGATTTTTGGCCTGCTTTTCTTCTTGCTGCTGGCCTTCGCGGCGGTGACGTCGACCATTTCCCTGCTCGAGCCTATGGTGGCCCAATTCTCGGAAGGCGGCAGGTTTAAAAGGGCGCGGGCGGCCATCTATACGGGGGCAGGGATTTGGTTTGTTGGCATATTTGTCGCCCTGTCTAACAATATTCTGGAAGATGTTTACCCACTTGGATTTATCTCCTTATTTGAGGGCAAAAATATTGCAGGGTTAATTGAATTCCTTGCGGCCAATGTCTTTATGGTGCTGAATGGATTGCTGGTAGCGTTGTTCGTGGGCTGGTCCATCAAACGATCCGTAACATTGGAAGAAATGGGCCTTGGTAATTCAGCCATCTTTAAATTATGGTTTATGTTGGTGCGCTTTGTCGTTCCAATTGGCGTTGCGCTTATATTCTATGGTATAATGGCAAACATTATCGAAGTTTAATGAAGAAAGTCCCGTATAATGGGGGGCTTTCTTGTTTCAGCTTTATTTCAGGCTTATCTTAGGCGTTTGATGGAGATCTGATCTTCTCTGAGGCCCAGATCAAGTATGTCCTGGGGCAAGCCGTGACCGGTAATCAGGGCCGCGGTAATGCGGCCCATGGCGGGGGCTGTTTTTATGCCGAATCCGCCTTGTCCCGCGAGCCAGAAGAAGCCGTTATTTTCAGGATCAAACCCCACAACCGGATGCCCGTCTGCGACATGATTGCGCAGTCCAGCCCAGCTGTGGTTAATTTTAGTCACTTTTAATGCCGTGGTTTTCTCCAGATAATGGACAGCCTGAGCAATATCAATTTCTTCTGGCTGAGCATCACATGGTACCGTTAAATGCTGATCAGCGGGTGTGAGGAGAATTTTCCCGGAAACCGGTTTGAAATAAGATCCTTCCTCGGCATCCATGACAATAGGCCAGTCAAGTACGTCAGTCTGTAAATCCGCAGGCGGATCAATGAGCAGCATTGTCCGGCGCAGGGGCTTAATATTGATGGGGGCTATATTGGCCATTTCTGCAATCTGATCTACCCAGGCCCCCGCCGCATTGATGACTTTTGGGGTGCGATATTCCCCCTGGGCCGTGATAATGCACCAATGGCCTTCTTTCTGGTATAAACGTTGAACTTCGGCATCGCAGATGACTTGGCCGCCGCTTGATTTTATGGCGCGAAGATAGCCTTCATGGAGGGCCGAAACATCAACGTCGGCCACATCATGCTCGATCAGCGCGCTTTGCTGATATTCTTCCGTAAGATGAGGCAGGGCCCGTTTTGCCTCTTTTTTGCCCAGATGGGTCATTTTGATGGTTAGTTCAGATAACTTTCCCTGCAGTCTGCTCAGGGCTGCGGAATTTTCTTTGGACGCAATATAGAAAAAATCTCTGGGGGAAAGCAGGGGGTGCGGCACAAAGCCATTGGGCGGGTTGTTTAAGAAATCCTCGCTTGCCGTAACGAGCGTGTGGATAATGGAATCGCCGCCATTATAACCCTTATGGAAAATAGCGGCAGAGCGCCCCGTGGTATGGTAGCCGGGCTGGCTTTCTTTTTCCAGAATAATGACCTTGCCAATATCACGCAGCTCGTAGCCGGCGGCGGCGCCGGCAATGCCGCCGCCAATAATGATAAAATCTGCTGTCTCCGGTTCGGCATACACGGCCTGTAGTGTCCTTCACATTAATAAAATATGTTATTTTCTTTAATTGCGCATCACCCTATTCCGATTGAAGGAATGAGACAATAAAAAAGTCTGTTACAAAATTTTATGCTGTAGCGCAAAAAGATATAACGGCCTGAAAAATAAATAAAATTCTTATTTCTCTCGCAGGTGCAAAATTTTATTGTGGAAAATATTCTCAAATTTGGTAGATTATCGTGAAATATGAGAAATAAACCTGGTCTGGAGCAAGAAAGTCATGAGAAAAACACCCAAGGATTTTTTTAAGCCGCTGTCTATCGGTGCGCCGGTGCCATACCGGGAGATTCCGGTTGCTCTGGAGAGGATGATTCATTTCTTTCCGCCCCAGATTGAAAAAATGCGCCTGAAAATTCCTGATATGATTGGTAAAGTCGATGTCCTTTTGGGCAATCTGGAAGATGCGATTCCAGCGGATTCCAAGGCGCAGGCACGCGCCGGCTTTATCGAGGTGGCGCAGCAGAATGATTTTGGACCAACCGGTTTGTGGACACGGGTCAATTGCTTGAACAGTCCCTGGTTTCTTGATGATATGACGGAGATTGTTTCACAGGTGGGCAATAAACTGGACGTCATCATGTTGCCGAAAGTTGAAGGGCCGTGGGATATTCATTATCTGGATCAATTGCTGGCTCAATTGGAATCCCGTCATAATATCGCCGAACCAATTATGATACACGCTATTCTGGAAACGGCGCAGGGCGTCAATAATGTTGAAGAAATCGCCGCCGCTAGCCCGCGGATGCATGGGATGAGCCTCGGCCCTGCGGATCTTGCCGCCTCTCGTGGCATGAAAACCACACGGGTTGGCGGCGGGCATCCGTCTTACGGCATCATCGCTGATGATAAGGGTGACGGGGGAAAGCGGGATTTCTATCAACAGGATCTGTGGCATTTCACGGTGGCCAAAATGGTTGATGCCTGCATGTCTTATGGGCTGAAGGCTTTTTACGGTCCTTTCGGTGATTTTTCTGATGATGCGGCTTGTGAAGCGCAGTTCCGAAATGCCTTTCTTATGGGGTGTGTGGGGGCGTGGTCCCTGCATCCAAAACAGATTGAAATTGCCAAAAATGTCTTTAGCCCGGATGTGGATGAAGTCTTATTTGCCAGGAAGATTCTGGCCGCCATGCCAGATGGAACCGGTGCCGTAATGATTGAGGGTAAAATGCAGGATGATGCCACCTGGAAACAGGCCAGTGTCATTGTCGATCTGGCGAAGATCGTTGCCGCTAAAGACAAGGAGCTTGGCGCAAAATATGGTTTTTAACAGCGCAAGAGATTTTTCTAATAACGAACGCGTTCTTGTGGAATTTTGATGAAGACTTCTGTGCCTTTATCTCTTTTGTTCTTGGGGCTTAAAGGTTAACTCAGCTTTCAGAGGCCGTTATGTCAGAAACGGTTTTTATCTGGTAACAGGCGACCTTATGAAGAAGCGATATATGCTTGCCCAGTTCGCCCTTTGGGGCGATATGCCAGTCCCAAATATCAAGAGGGCTTTTCAGGTTCTGCCTAATTTCTTTCGGTAAAGCAGGTTCTGTATCGATGATTGTCCCATTGTCCCAATATTGCCTTTCCACATCACTGATTATAAGCTGCCTTGGGGCGTGGCCCTGTAGTAAAGCCAGATGGTCCCTCATCAGGGTATTTTCAAAATTCGGGGGGAGCGGAAGCTTTTTCCAGGCCGCATATTTCATTAAATTTATTGGTAATTGGGACAATATATTGAGCGAGATAATAAGATCGCTGCTGGGAAGACTTTTTATATCCCTTTCTACACCCCTTTCTACACCCCTGGCTATATCCCTGGCCACGTCTCTGGATGCGGAAAATTCACGCCGGTCAAATATTGGTTTGATCAGGCCGGTTACGTCATGTTCAAAAAAGATTATTTGATCATTTCTTTTGTATTTGCGGCGCATTTTTGCCGGATGGACAATATCCACGAGCAGAATTTTATGGCCTCGTTGCTCCAGTTTGTCTATGGGAACATCATGCAGGGCGCCTGATCCGATGATCATGATCGTTGCGTCTTCTTTTAGTTCAGTAGCGGCCTCAAGGATATGATGATGGCATTTTTCAAGATGGCCGGCCCATGCCGCCCGGCATCGCTTATACCTTGCTCCAATGGCGATAGTTTCACGCAGATACCCCAATGCCTTGATCTCTTTGTTGGCGGGGGTCAGCAAATGCTGGATTGCTTCTCGAATCATGCCTCGGGCATCTGATCCGCGCGGTCTTTCGAAGAAGGCCGCTGTTGCCTCGGCCTGGCTTTTGCTGGCCAGAAGGACTTGCCTGGTTTTTCGTTCCCGTCCCAATGCGCCGCCAAAGGCTTTTCCATTGCGGTGATGACGGCGGCCCTGAGAGGTTCACATATAACATCTTTTTCTGATTTCGGCGGCATGGTAACCTTTCTTGCAAAAATGACCCTAAAGTGACAATAACCTAAAAAGCATTGAGACCTGTCTGCAGGCGGCCCAAAATTAACGCATGGACATCATGGGTGCCCTCATAGGTATTGACCGCTTCCAAATTCATGGCATGGCGTATGACATGAAATTCGTCGCTAATCCCATTTCCGCCGTGCATATCACGGGCCATTCGGGCAATGTCCAATGCTTTCCCGCAATTATTACGCTTAAGCAATGAAATGGCATCCGGGGAGAGTTTGTCTTTGTCTTTCAGGCGTGTGGCATTGAGGCAGCTATGCAACCCAAGGGTGATTTCTGTTTGCATATCGGCCAGTTTCTTCTGAATCAGCTGATTGGCGGCCAGAGGTTTACCAAATTGTTTTCGGTCCAGCGTATATTGACGGGCGGCATGCCAACAAAATTCTGCAGCACCAAGTGCGCCCCAGGCAATGCCAAGACGGGCGTTGGACAGGCAACCGAGCGGGCCTTTCATACCTTCCACATTAGGCAATAAATTTTCAGCGGGGACAAAAACCTCATCCATGACAATCTCGCCGGTGGTGGAGGCACGTAGGGAGAATTTCCCCTCGATTTTTGGGGCACTCAGGCCCGGCCAGCCTTTTTCCAGGATAAACCCCCGGATAATAGCATCATCACATTTGGCCCAGACCACAAAAACATCAGCGATAGGGCTGTTGGTAATCCACATTTTGGCCCCAGATATTTTATAACCACCATCAACGGCGTGGGCCCGTGTTTGCATACCGGAGGGATCGGAGCCGGCATTGGGTTCGGTTAATCCGAAGCAGCCAACATATTCACCAGCCGCAAGTTTGGGCAAATATTTTTGCCTTTGTTCTTCGCTGCCATAGGCATATATAGGGTACATGACAAGAGAACTTTGCACGGACATAGCGCTGCGGTAACCGCTGTCGACCCGTTCAACCTCGCGCGCAATAAGACCATAGGAAACATAACTGACCCCGGCGCAGCCGTAGCCTTCAATGGTTGAGCCAAGCAAACCCAATGCGCCCATTTTTGTCATAATGGCGCGATCAAATTTTTCATGCCGATTGGCTTCGATTATATTTGGCATCAATTCCTTCTGGCAAAAATCATGGGCGCCGTTCCGGATTATGCGCTCTTCTTCCGTGAGAAAATCTTCCAGAAGCAATATATCGTCCCAGGGGGCTGACGGCCATTTTGGGCTTGTCATAATTTTAATCTCCTTAAAATTTATGTTCGGACATAAGGGCTTTATTTTTACGGTATCATCGCCGTGACTTCAATTTCTATTTTTGCGCGGGGCTCGACCAATGACGATACACCAATGCAGGCCATGGCTGGAAAATTATGGCCGATGACGTCTTTATATACGGCGCCGAATTCTGTTAACCGGCTCCGGTATCCCGCCATATCGGTGATAAACCATGTCATGCGTGCGATATGTTCCGGTCCGCTGTCACCGGCGCTTAATATGGCGCGGATATTCAGTAAGGCCTGACGGAACTGATCTACGAGATCATCGGATGTAAATATTTCTTTTTCATTCCAGCCAACGACCCCGGCCAGAAAAAACATTTTTCCCTCCGCAATGATTCCGTTCGAATAGCCTTTTGGCTTGGCCCAATTTTTGGGCCGTATATGGCGCATTCTTATCTCCTGAGCAATCAAATATACTGAAATAAGTTTTCAATAAACATGGGCTTTAAAATATTTTATATCTAAAATATATGCAATACAAGACATAAATATTACTGGCTTATTTAGATCGTATATTATTTTACTGTATAGTATTATAGCTATTTTATAGTATATTTTCTTTGCTTCTCCGCATAAATAGTTTTTGAGAGAATATTCTGGAGGAGGTGGGCAGAATAATATTAAGCATAAAATAGTTTATGTTATAATGAATTATGATATGATCATTGGTCATCGTGTTATCCAGAGAATACAGGAGGATAAATAATGAAAATAGCTGTTTTGGGCGGTGGGCCTTCGGGCGTTTATTTTGCTATTTCAATGAAATTAAGAAATCCTGCACATAATATTACCGTTTACGAAAAAAATAAGGATAATGATACCTTCGGCTGGGGCGTTGTCTTTTCCGACCAGACCATGGCGAATCTGGGGACTAACGATCCGGTTAGTGCCGAAGCTATGATCGGGGCGCTTGTTCACTGGGATAATATCGCGGTGCATTATCGGGATGAGCTGATCCGGTCCGGGGGCCATGGTTTTATCGGTATTGGCCGCCTGAGGCTATTGGAAATACTTTATGCCCGGGCGCGGGCGCTTGGGGTAGGCTTCCAATTTGAAACAGAATTTGAGGTCGCTGACATCCAAACAACATTCGCGGATGCGGATTTGATCGTGGCGGCCGATGGTCTGAACAGTAAAATTCGTAATCATGATTTGGCGGTGTTTGATTGTGATCGTGATCTGCGGCTCAATAAATTTGTCTGGCTGGGGACAAAACAACGTTTTGAGGATGCTTTTGCCTTTATCTTTGAGAAAACCGAACATGGCTGGATTTGGGCGCATGCCTATCAGTTCGATGAGGAGACCTCGACGTTCATTGTGGAATGTGGCCCGGACACCTATGACGCTTTTGGTTTTGAGCATATGGACCATCTGACCAGTGCCGAAACCTGCCGCAGAATTTTTGAAAAATATCTGGATGGTCATGATCTGATGGCCAAATCGGCGCAGGTTCAGGGTTCTGCATGGATCAGCTTCCCGCATGTTTTATGTCGTCAATGGGTGAAGGATAATGTGGTTTTGATCGGGGATGCCGCTCATACGGCGCATTTCTCCATCGGCTCTGGCACCAAGCTTGGTTTTGAGGATGGGATTAGCCTGGCGGGTCATTTAAATTCCGGTGAGACGGTGGATGAAGCCTTGAAGGCCTATCAGGATGAGCGGGAATTAGAGGTTTTGAAGTTACAGAGTGCGGCGCGAAATTCCATGGTTTGGTTTGAAGAGATTGAACGGTATCTGGATTATGACCCCACCCGGTTTGCTTATGCCCTGCTCACCAGATCTCAAAGGATCAGCCATGAAAATCTGCGCCTTCGGGATAAAGAATGGCTTGAGGGCGTGGAGCGGAATTTTGCGGAAATGGCGATGGGAAAAGCGGTGGAAGGCCCTGTTCCCCCCATGTTTACGCCCTATAAGTTAAGGGCTATGGCATTAATAAATCGGGTGGTGGTTTCGCCGATGTCCATGTATTCAGCCAAGGATGGCCTGATCAATGATTTTCATTTTGTCCATTATGGCGCGCGGGCGATGGGCGGGGCCGGCTTGATGTATACGGAAATGACCGATGTTTCTGCGGATGGGCGGATAACCCCGGGCTGCGCCGGTATTTATACGGACGAACAGCAGGCCGCCTGGAAGCGTGTGGTGGATTATGCCCATCAATTCAGCCGCTGTAAAATAGCCATGCAATTGGGCCATGCAGGTCGAAAGGGCGCGACCAAAGTGGGCTGGGAAGGATATGACGTTCCTCTGGACCCAAGGGCTGGGGATGAAGAGAGCTGGGCATTAATCGCGCCGTCTGCCATAAAGTGGGATAAGGCCAATCAGGTCCCGCGGGAAATGGCGCGCCAGGATTTTGATCGTGTGCTTAAGGATTTTGTTACTGCAACGAAACGATCTGATGCGGCTGGTTTTGATATGCTTGAGCTGCATGCCGGACATGGGTATTTATTGTCGTCCTTCATCACACCGGTGAGCAACCATAGGACAGATGACTATGGCGGGTCACTGGAAAATCGTCTGCGGTTCCCCGTGCAAGTCTTTAAGGCCATGCGCGCCGTCTGGCCGGATAACAAGCCCATGTCTGTGCGCATATCCGCGGCAGACTGGGTGGGGGATAAGGGCGTTACGCCAGAGGAGGCCGTTTTGATTTCCCAGGCTTTTGCAGATGCCGGCGCGGATATCATTGATGTCTCCACAGGACAGACATTACCTATGGATCAGGCACAGCCGGTCTTTGGCCGAATGTTTCAGACGCCTATGTCGGATCAGATACGTAATGAAACTGGAACGGCGACTATGGCGGTGGGAAATATCTATGAAACGGATCATGTTAACAGTATATTGGCGGCAGGTCGGGCGGATTTAGTGTTGCTGGGCCGACCCCATTTAATGGACCCAAACTGGACGATTCGAAGCGCCGCTGAATTGGCGTATCATGGGGACGCCGTTTCAGTTCCGAAACAATATGTGACGGCCTATACTCAGCTTGAAACCAACCTGAAGCGTGCGGCGGCCCCCCCCCTGGCGAGTAACGCCAAGGAATAGTAAAATGGCGAGTAACGCCAAGGAATAGTAAAATGGCGAGTAACGCCAAGGAATAGTAAAATGGCGAGTAACGCCAGAGAACTGTAAAAAGGCGAGTAACGCCAGAGAACTGTAAAATGGCGGGTAACGCCAAAGATAGGATGTAAATTGGACTTACAGGGTAAACATGTGGTGATCACCGGCGGCGGGCGCGGCATTGGCGCGGCCATCGCGGATAGCCTGAGTTCTGCCGGGGCAAAGGTGACGATCATGGGCCGTAATATGGCGCGGCTTGAGGATAAGGTTCAGGCACTGCGGGGCGGCTTGGCCGTGCACTGTGATGTCACGGATGAGATGTCTGTGGCAAAGGCTTTTGCCTTGGCCGTAGAGGGCCATGGCCCTGTTGATATCCTCGTGAATAATGCGGGCGCGGCGATTTCTCTGCCTTTTAGAAAAATGACCAAGGCGGATTTTCAATCCATGCTGGAGGTGAATCTGACCGGCCCATTCCTGTGCATTCAGGCCGTATTGCAGGGCATGATAGACAAAGGGGCTGGCAGGATTATAAATATTGCCAGTACGGCGGCGTTAAAAGGCTATCGTTATGTTACAGCCTATAGTGCGGCCAAACATGGGGTTTTGGGCCTGACGCGGTCTTTGGCTGTAGAAGTTGCGGGCAACGGCGTGACAGTGAATGCCGTTTGCCCGGGGTTCACCGAAACGGATATTACCCGGAATGCCCTCAAAAATATTATGGCAAAAACCAATAGGACAAAAGAACAGGCCCTTGCGGAACTTGTGAGGCATAACCCGCAAAAAAGCCTGATCCAACCGGAGGAAGTGGCCGCGACTGTCCTATGGTTATGCAGCGAAGAGGCTGCTTCTATAACGGGTCAGGCCATTGCCGTCGCTGGCAATGAGGTCATGCAGGGGATATGAATATGGCAGATAATGTTGACGATAATATGGGCAGTGATACAAAAAAACTGGGTTTATGGCTCCGGCTGATTACCAATTCCAATATGGTTGAAAAAGAAATCAGAAACCTGTTCCGATCTGAATTTGGGGTGACCTTGCCGCGCTTTGATTTGATGTCTGCGCTTTACCGGGAGCAAGGCGGATTGACGATGGGTGAATTGTCCAGAAGGCTGCTGGTGTCCAATGGTAATGTGACAGGGATTGTCGAGAGGCTGCAAAAGGAAGGTCTGGTGAAACGGTGGGTATTGCCAACCGATCGCAGAATCTACAGTGTTGGCCTGACCCAAAAAGGCCGCACAGAATTCAAACGCATAGCTGATCGTCATAAAGAATGGATCGCAGATATTTTTGGTGACTTGGATGATGATGAACTCACCCAAATGATCTCAATGATGGATCGGATAAGGGACGTCCTTAAAGATCGCAAACAGAAAAGCAATAAAGGGTAACAGAATGAAGTTAGCAGGACTGAAACCAAAGCATTTTTTATGGGAAATGAAGGGCGATGTAGCGGTCATTAAGCTCAACAGGCCGGATCGGAAAAATCCGCTGACATTTGATAGCTATGCCGAACTTCGGGATATGTTCCGGGATATGGTTTATGCTGATGATGTGAAAGCGGTGGTTTTTGCCAGTAATGGCGGCAATTTTTGCTCGGGCGGGGATATGCATGACATCATTGGGCCTCTTTTGGGCAAGGATATGAAGGGGCTTCTGGACTTTACCCGCCTGACCGGTGATCTGGTCAAGGCGATGATTAATTGTAAACTGCCGATCATTGCCGCAACGGACGGTGTCTGTGTCGGGGCGGGGGCGATGATTTCGCTGGCGTCGGATATCCGTTTTGCAACGCCTGAATGCCAGACGGCCTTTCTTTTTACCCGCGTTGGCCTTGCGGGGTGTGATATGGGGGCCTGTGCCATGTTGCCGCGTGCCATTGGCCAATCCCGTGCCGCCGACCTGCTCTATACGGGCCGCGTCATGACGGCAGACGAAGGCGAACGTTGGGGGTATTTCAATCAACTCGTTGCTGCGGATGATTTGTTTGAGGCGGCTTTGGCCTATGCCACGCGCCTTGCCGATGGCCCTAATTTTGGCTATATGATGACCAAGACCATGCTTGCCCAGGAATGGAGCATGTCTTTGGATATGGCCATCGAAGCCGAAGCGCAAACGCAGGCTATCTGTATGCAGACCGAAGATTTTCGTAGGGCCTATGACGCTTTCGTGGCTAAGGAGAAACCCGATTTTAAAGGGAATTAAAATGGATCAGACGTATCTTGACTGGCCTTTTCTGAATGCGGGCCATAAAAAACTGGCTTTAGAGCTGGAGGCATGGTGTGCGAATAATCTGGGTGATATTACTCATGACAGGTCTCGGGTCGATGACATGTGCCGAATGCTGGTGAAACGCTTGGGCCGTGACGGATGGTTGCATTATACCGTGCCAAAAGCTTTTGGTGGCACACATGATACACTGGACGTGCGGTCATTATGTCTGATACGGGAGATATTGGCACGCTATGAGGGGTTGGCTGACTTTACCTTTGCGATGCAAGGTCTTGGTAGCGGTACCCTGTCCTTATTTGGCTCAGAAGATCAAAAAAGCGCCTATCTGACCGCTGTCGGTACAGGGGACAAAATCGCCGCTTTTGCTCTGTCTGAACCGGACGCCGGATCAGATGTGGCCGCCATGACCACCTGCTACAGGGAAGAAGGGGATGATTTGATCCTGAATGGCTGCAAGACATGGGTATCCAATGGCGGTATTGCAGATTATTATACGGTTTTTGCCAGAAAAGAAGGCAGCAGCGGCACCAAGGGGATTTCGGCCATCATCGTGGATGCGGCAGCGCCGGGTTTGGAGATTGCCGAGAAAATTGAAGTCACGGCACCGCACCCGCTTGCTAAAATTACCTTCACGGATTGCCGGGTGCCAGGATCGGCTCTGATAGGCACGCCGGGCCAGGGTTTTAAATATGCCATGGCCACTTTGGATGTGTTTCGCACCACCGTTGGGGCGGCAGCCCTGGGCTTTGCCAAACGGGCGATGGATGAAGCCATGACGCGCGCCGCGCGCCGCCGGATGTTTGGTGGGCCCATGACCGATCTGCAAATCATTCAGAGTAAACTCGGTGATATGGCCTTGAATATTGATGCCAGTGCCTTGCTCATATACCGGGCGGCCTGGGCGAAAGACGGCGCAGCGGACCGGGTCACCCGCGAGGCGGCCATGGCCAAACTCTATGCCACGGAAGCGGCGCAGAAAATCATTGATGATGCGATACAGATTTTTGGCGGACAGGGCGTGGTTTATGGCGAGATAGTGGAGCGATTATACCGCGAAGTCCGCAGTCTGCGTATTTATGAAGGGGCCTCTGAGGTCCAGAAAATAATCATTGCGGGACAAGCTCTAATCCCCTATCAATATACAAAATAAGTTGTAAAATTACGACAATGGCAACGTATCAAAATATGGCAGTATCAGCAAATATGGAGCTCGATATATGTCTGACTTAAGGGCTTACGAAGATCATTTCGCGGCGAATAATCTGCCGGATGACAATGACTTGCCTGAATTTATTTACGATTTAACGGAAGTTAACTATCCTCTCAGGTTAAATGCCGCCTGCCAATTGCTGGATAAAAATATCCTGGCAGGGCGCGGCGATAAGACCGCGATCAGAACCCCCGATGAAAGTTGGACCTACCGCGCGGTTTTTGAAAAATCCAATCAGATCGCCCATGTTCTTGTTGAGGATATGGGCTTGAAAACTGGCAATCGCGTTTTGCTGCGCTCAAGTAATAGCCCTATGATGGTGGCCTGTTGGTTTGCGGTCTTGAAGGCCGGCGGTATTGTGGTTCCCACCATGCCGCTGCTACGGGCGCGTGATTTGGTTCCGATGATCATAAAAGCGGAAATTTCCTTGGCCTTATGTGATGCAGGATTGGCAGAAGAGCTTGAAAGGGCAAAATCTTCTGCGCCGGTTTTGGAGCATGTCCAGTATTTCAATGGCCTAAATGCCGCGCTGGAAAACCTGATGCGGGGTAAAGCAACAGAATTTACGCCGGTGGCGACTGCCGCAAAGGATATTGCCCTGATTGCCTTTACCAGCGGCACGACCGGAAACCCGAAAGGCACCATGCATTTCCATCAGGACATAATGTCCATGTGTCATTGTGTGGGGGATCGCTTGCTCGGCATTACGGAAGATGATGTGATCATCGGCAGTCCGCCGCTTGGTTTTACGTTTGGTCTTGGGGCATTATTGGCTTTCCCGTTTCATGCCGGGGCGACTACGGTTTTGCTTGAAACGAGCGCGCCAGATGTCTATCTGAACGCCATCGAATATTTCCGCGCCACATGGAGTTTTACGGTGCCAACGGCTTACCGCGCGATGCTTGCCGATGTAGAAGATTACGATTTATCCTGCCTTAAGGCCTGCGTTTCCGCCGGGGAGCCTTTGCCGCTGGCAACATTTAACGCCTGGGAAGCGGCCACGGGCCTGCGTCTGATTGATGGGATCGGGGCCACAGAGATGATTCATATATTCATCTCGGCAGCGGGGGATGATATTCGCCCCGGGGCCACGGGCAAACCTGTTGCAGGTTATCAGGCCTGTATTCTGGATCAGGATAATACCCCGTTGCCTGTGGGCGAAGTGGGCAGACTGGCGGTAAAAGGGCCCACGGGATGTAAATATCTCAATGATGACCGTCAATCGGTTTATGTGAAGGGCGGGTGGAATGTGACCGGTGATGCCTATAAAATGGATGAGGATGGCTATTTCTGGTTTCAGGGCCGCGACGATGATATGATTGTTTCATCGGGCTATAATATTAGCGGGCCGGAAGTTGAAAAAGCCTTGATGGATCATCCGGCAGTGGCAGAATGTGCCGTCGTGGCTGCGCCGGATGCGCGGCGGGGCCAGATTGTTAAAGCTTTTATCGTTTTGGCCCCCTGTTTTGAGGGCGGAAATGAATTGGCTTCAGCGTTACAAGAATTTGTCAAGCAGGCCATTGCGCCCTATAAATATCCCCGCGCTATTGCTTTTGTCGAAAATTTGCCGAAAACTGAAACCGGTAAAATTCAGCGTTTTGTGCTGAGGCAACGAGAATTGAATATGTAAGGATGAGGTATTAAAGGGACGTATCTTCTGATGTATGATGTGTCATCTTAGTGAGCAGCTGATCAAGCTGCACCTGCTGTTCCGGTGTTAAGACGGCTAATAATGATTGTTCATAATCGGTGACAAGTGGTTCGATCTTGTGGAATATGTCTTGGCCTTTATCTGACAGGCTCAGTACCGAACGGCGTTTGTCCTGGGCAGAGAATATTTTATGGATTAATCCTTTGCCGGATAATCCCTTGACGGCCCGGCTGACGGCGACCTTGTCCATGGCCGTTCTGTCGCCGGCCAAGGCGGCTGAAATATTAGGATAACGATTAAGAATGGCCAGTATTTTCCATTCATGGGGGGTAATATCAAATTCTGCTGTATAAAGGCGGGATATCTGCTGGCTTATGATATTGGTCAGATAGGACAGCCGGTAGGGTAAAAACTTCTCCAAAACCAGTGCCGTGTTTTTTTTGTTTGCCATACCCTGTTTCTCGCATTTTTTATGTAACGGCTAAAATTTCTTGAAATAAGTTTCATCTGTAACTATGATTACTATATTGTAATAAAGCCAAAATGTAAAATAACCTCAGATTGCGCTTTGTGTCACCTGATTTTTAGATCATATTTTCGCCTCAGCAGTGGGAAAATATTTAACGGAATGGATAAAGATATGAAATTAGCCTCATTAAAGGACGGACGTGACGGGAAGCTGGTTGTGGTTTCCAGAGATCTCAGCCGTTATGTATCAGCAGAATCTGTCGCCCCGACTTTGCAAGCAGCCCTTGATAATTGGTCAGAAGCAGAAGGAAAGCTGAAAAATATTTATAATGACTTGCAGGCCGGCAGGCTGGAGGGCGCAGACTTTGTCCCGGCGGCGTGTGATGCGCCTTTGCCCAGATCTTATCACTGGGTGGACGGCAGTGCCTATGTTACCCATGTGGAATTGGTCCGCAAGGCGCGCGGGGCAGAATTACCGGAAAGCTTCTGGACGGATCCTTTGGTTTATATGGGCGCGTCCGATGCTTTCATTGGCCCCTGCGATGATATCGACGTGGAATCCGAAGCATGGGGCATTGATTTTGAGGCCGAGGTTGCCGTGATCACTGATGATGTGCCGGCAGGTGTTTCAACCGAAAATGCCAAGGGGCATATCAAACTGTTGGGCATATTGAATGATGTGTCGTTACGTAATTTGATTCCGGCTGAGCTTGGCAAGCAATTTGGCTTTTACCAGTCCAAACCCTGGACGGCCTTTGCGCCGGTATTTGTGACGCCGGATGAATTGGGTGATGCCTGGGATGGGGTAAAATTACATCTTCCACTACAGGCTATTTTAAACGGTGATATGGTTGGGTGCCCCAATGCGGGTATTGATATGACGTTTGATTTCGCGGAACTTATCACTCATGTGGCAAAAACACGTTCTCTTATGGCGGGAACGGTTATTGGTTCCGGTACCGTATCGAATAAAGGGTCCAAGGATGGCTCATGCTGTTTGGCGGAGGTGCGTTGCCTGGAAACCATCGCGGATGGGAAGCCCTCAACGCCATTTATGAGCTTTGGCGACAGGGTGGAAATTGACATGTTCGATAAGGATGGCGATACTATCTTTGGCCGCATTGATCAGGTCGTTAAACAATATACCCCCTAAGAGCTGACGTGAGGCAATCGCATGGAATTATATGGATACTTCAGATCATCCGCGGCTTACCGTATTCGGGCGGCGCTCAATTATAAGGGGCTGGACTATGCTCATGCGCCTGTTTCCCTGATTCGCAATGAACATAAATCTGCGGATTATTTGGCGAAGAACCCGCAAGGTCTTGTGCCTTATCTGACCGATGGTGATATCAGTATGGGGCAGTCTTTGGCCATGCTGGAATATCTGGAAGAAACTTACCCTAAGAGACCCTTGCTGCCAAAAGATGCGGCGGGGCGGGTGCGGGTGCGCCAAATTTCCGGCATCATTGCCTGTGATATTCATCCGCTTGATAACCTGCGGGTATTGACATATATCACAGATGAGCTGGGCGTCAGTGAAGACCAGAAAGCGGCTTGGTATCACCATTGGATCCTTGAAGGTTTTAAAGCCGTGGAAGTCATCTTAAAGGATGGTAAAAGCGGTGAGTATTGCCACGGCGATATTGTGAGCTTCGCTGATTTATGTCTTGTGCCGCAGGTTTATAACGCGCGGCGCTTTAACTGTCCTCTGGATGATTTTCCGAATATTCTGCGCATATCGGGTCATTGCAATAAGATGGACAGCTTCATTCAGGCCATGCCGGAAAATCAGGGAGATGCCACCTGAAAAATCTGTGTGACCTTTCTGAAAATATTGCGCTATCGTTGTGCTGTCGTTGCCCCGGCGTTGCCTTGGTGCTGCCCCGTTACTGTCATGTGATCAAACGGATTATAAGTGATCAATAATGCCAGCCAGGGCATCCAAATTTGCGTGACCCAATTTCCGGCAGCGTTCCGGTGACCATCCGGTTTCAGGATTGGGCGTATCTATCGTATCTTTAAAGGGCATTTCAAGGGTCATGGCGACGGCCTGATATCGGTGCGCCAATTGATTTGTCCCAAGTGTCATATTTGCGGTGCCGGGCGGGGATTTAGGATAGCCTTTTTCCATCTGGAAATCCGGATTTGCCTGCATCAGGTGCCGTTGATATTCATAGGCAAGGTCAAGGCGGGCCATATCCAGATTTTCAATACCTTCAAAACAGGCCATGAAATTATAGGGCAGTGCCTCGTCACCATGCACGTCAAGAACAAGGTCAACGCCTGTTTCATCCATCTTGCCGCGGACGTAGAAAACTTCAGGGCTTTTTTCAAGGGATGGTTTTTCCCATTCACGGTTTAAGTTTACCCCCGCCGCATTGGTGCGCAGGTGACCACGGCGGCTCCCGTCCGGATTCATATTTGGCACCACATAGAAGACAGCCTTTTCAAGAAGACTGCGGCTGAGAGCATCATCGCTATCCAATAATCTTTCAAGGAAGCCTTCTGTAAACCATTCGGCCATGGTTTCACCCGGATGCTGGCGGGCGATGACCCAAACAACTTTTTTCCCGACCGCCATTTCTCCGATGGTAAGCAGGTCAATATCCTGTCCATCCAAAGTTTCGCCAATCGCGTTCAGATGGACTCTTTCGTCTTCTGCAGCCTGGGAGATAAGGTCATGATGACGTTCCATGCTATAGGGCGCGAAATATGCATAATATACACTATCACTTTCGGGAATATGCCGGATGGTAAGTTCGCCGTCATGGTAAATGCTGCTGACCCGAAACCAGTTTTCACGGTCATAGGAGGCGCAGGCCTGATAATCCTCCCAGCCACCCGGATAGGCCGCGCCATCGGCATTTTCAAGGGTCATGGCGCAGAGCTGGCCTTTGGCACCGCTCAGGCGAAAATAGAACCACTGGTAAAAATCTGATTTATGGTCTTTGCGAATGCGTAGGCGGATATTGCCGGTATTTTCGGCTTCGATAACCGCTATATTTCCCGCATCAAAATTACTGCTGATCTTAACCATTACCTTAATCCTCTTATCCAGACTTTTATCTGGTCTTTATATGGTGTTTTGAGGGGGCAGGCAAGGCTAGCAAAACGGATATGGCGCGGCTTGTGCCGCCGTCCTCATCGCGACAATCAGGACTTATGAGAACATATGGTGAAAATGATACATAATATTCTGGGAAGGCAGATATTCTGGGAAGGTAGGCAAATGAAATATTCTGTTTTTTTAAATGATGGTCCTGTTTTTTAAATGATGGTCCTGACAAATGATGACAGATGATTTCTTTTCTGCCAGACTGCGGGACGTTCAAAATAATATAACGATAAAAAATCAGTGTAATAAATGTAAGGGGACAATAATGTCTGATACAGCGATGGCTTCCAAATCTGAGGTCAAAGAATTTCTTGGCCATCCAACTGGCCTGTTTGTTTTGTTCTTCACAGAAATGTGGGAACGTTTTAGTTACTATGGTATGCGCGGGCTGTTGATATTTTATCTGACCCAGCATTTCCTGTTTTCTGATGAAAAAAGCTACGCCATTTACGGCGCTTATACGGCGCTTGTATATCTTGCACCAGTATTGGGCGGGGCCTTGGCGGATCGTTATTTAGGCGCGCGAAAGTCGGTGACATTAGGGGCGATACTGTTGGTTCTTGGCCATATCGGTATGGCAATTGAAGGTTTGCCGGCGACAATGGTCATGATTGACGGCGTTAATACGGTGGTGCGCGATGGGTTTTACCTGCAGATTTTTTATCTGTCATTGGCTTTAATCATTACGGGCGTTGGCTTTTTGAAAGCGAATATTTCCACTATTGTTGGGGCCCTGTATGAGCAAGATGACCCAAGGCGTGATAGCGGGTTTACCATTTTCTATATGGGGATTAATCTGGGGGCATTTTGCGCGGCTCTGCTCTGTGGTTATCTGGGTCAGGCGGTTGGCTGGTGGGCAGGTTTTGGGGCGGCAGGGGTTGGGATGGTCTTTGGCCTGTTCGTATTCCTGAAGTGGCAGGGCCTGCTTCTGGGCACGGCAGAACCAAGCAATCCTGCGCTGTTGACGGAAAAGATTTTTGCCGGCCTTAGCCGTGAAATTCTGATTTATCTCAGTGCCGCAGGTGCGGTATTGGTCTTCTGGCAATTGGTGCAACATCAGGCCCTGGTTGGTCAATTACTCGGTGGTTTCGGCGCCATTGTCCTGGCCATCATTCTGTTATATGCTTTTCTTAAATGCAGTGCAGAAGAACGGGATAGAATGTTTGTGGTGTCCTTTCTGATCTTCATGTCGGTTATTTTCTGGGCCCTGTTTGAACAGGCGGGCAGCTCTCTAAATCTTTTAGCGGACAGAAGTGTCGATCGTGATGTTATGGGTCTGACGGTCATGGCCTCACAATTGCAATCCTTAAACTCTTTTTTTATTATCGTGTTCGCGCCGTTTTTCGCGATGCTATGGGTTTATTTGGCCCGCAGGGGATGGGAGCCGAATACGCCCATGAAATTCTCCCTTGCCATCGCGCAGGTAGGGCTTGGGTTTTTGGTTCTGGTTTACGGGGCTGGATTGGCGGACGGCGGGAAAATCGCCCTGATCTGGATTGTGCTGCTGTATTTATTGCACACAACCGGGGAATTATGCTTGTCACCTGTTGGGCTTTCTATGGTGACAAAGCTGTCCGTGGCAAAAATGGTTGGCTTTATGATGGGCGTGTGGTTCCTGGCCTCAGCCGCGGCGAATTATATTGCCGGTATGATCGCAAATTTGACCAGTGCCGAGAATGGGACGAGCGGGGCAGAGGCACTGTCGCGCACTATGGACGTCTATACCAATGTGGGACTTTTGGCATTAGGGATCGCACTTGCGCTTGCCATATTGTCCCCAATATTGAAAAAAGCTATGCACGGCGTACATTAAACTATTTCTGTAATGTCATTAGAATGCCGCATAGGGTGACTTATGCGGCATTTTTTTGCCTATAGATCTTAGGGCCAGATTCTGGGGCCAGATTTTGGGTCCGGCCCCTAGTCCTGCAATTCTTCGCGCAGCATTTCAAGTTCAAGCCATTCTTCTTCTTTGGCGTCAAGATCCCTTTGCGTCTGTTCCATGGCCTGGCTGATCTTATGGAAACCATCGGGGTCGTTACTATAAAAGTCCGTTTCGGCCAGTTTGATCTGATATTTTGCGATGGTTTTCTCCAAAGCATCAATCTCCTTTGGCACTTGCTCCAGAGCATGTTGATGCTTATAGCTTAATTTAGCACCGCGTTTTTGAGGCGCGGTAATCTTGCCCGCCTTTTTTGTAGCCGTAACAGCCGCGTCATTTTTTTCGGCGTTGGCGCGCTGACGAATATAATCTTTATATCCTCCGGGGTATTCGGTGACCTTGCCATCGCCTTCGAGGACAAGGGAAGAGCTCACCACCCGATCAAGGAAATCCCGGTCATGGCTGACCAGAATAAGGGTGCCATCATATTCACCAAGCATATCCTGAAGCAAATCAAGGGTATCCATATCCAGATCGTTGGTCGGCTCATCCAATATAAGAAAATTGGTTGGCAGCGCCAGACTTTTGGCCAGGACAAGGCGGTTTTTCTCGCCGCCGGACAGGGAGTTTATCGGACTTCTGGCCTGCCCCGCATCAAACAGAAAATCCTTCAGGTAGGATATGATATGCTTTGAATGGCCCCGCACCATAATATGATCGCCGCCATCACTTAAGAAGTCCCACAGGGTTTGTTCTTCATTCAGCGAGGCGCGTTTTTGATCAAGGAAGGTGATGTCCAGATTGGTGCCATGAATGACGGACCCCGTGTCAGGCACCATTTGTTTTGTGAGAATTTTTAACAATGTGGTTTTACCAACACCATTGGGGCCGATGATGCCAATGCGGTCGCCGCGCATGATGCGCAGGGAAAAATTACTGACAATGACTTTTTCGTCAAAGGATTTGGCGATATTTTTGGCTTCGATAACCTTTTTACCCGCCGTCTTGCCGGTTTCCAGCCCAAGTTTCGCCTGACCTGTGACCGCGATCTGGTTGGAACGTTGTTCGCGTAAGGCCCAAAGTGCCCGCATGCGGCCCATATTTCTTTTGCGCCTTGCGGTAATGCCCTTATGGGACCAGTCGGTTTCCTTGTCGATCAGTTTATCAAGCTTTGCCCGTTCAATGCGTTCCTGCTCAATGATTGTTTCCGACCATTCATCAAAATGTTGAAAGCCTTTGTCCAGCCGCCGCACGCGTCCGCGATCAAGCCAGAATGTGGTGTTGGTTACATTGGCAAGAAAGGTACGGTCATGGCTGATGATCACAAGGCCGCCGCGAAATTGTTTCAGGCTTTCTTCGAGCCATTCGATGGTTGTAATGTCCAGATGGTTTGTTGGTTCATCCAGCAGCAGAATGTCAGCATCGCTGATTAAGGCCCGCGCAAGGGCGGCTCTTCTGGCTTCTCCGCCCGATAATGTCATGGGGTCAAGACTGGGACTTAAGAAAATTTCTTCCAGAATAATATCTACGCGATACCCCTCATCCTCGGCGGCAAGCGTTAATCCGCTGGCCACATAGTCATGAAGCGTTGTAAAGCCGGATAAGTCAGGTTCCTGATCCAGATAGGTCACGTGACAGCCAGGCTGTAAAAATCGTTCCCCGCGATCGGCCTGGACACTGCCGCTGATGACTTTCATCAGGGTGGATTTACCTGATCCGTTTCGCCCAACAAGGCTGATACGATCCCGTTCACTAATGGAAAGCTCCATGCCATCGAACAATGGATTTTCCCCAAACCTCAGGGCCATATCGGTTATTGTCAGTAATGGCGGTGCCATATTTTGTCCTTTTTTTATTGGCGGAATATCCCCGATGGAGTGGGCAGGCATGTGATAGCGGATTCTCGCGCAAACGTGAAGTGCTGTTATTGGATTTTATTGACGATGCCCGCTATAATTGGGAAAATATCAGGGTGATAGGATTATGTTATTTAAATTTTTAACATCGTCCGAGGTGAAATCCCATGAAATCACCTCGGAGAAAATATACCGGAACCGCCGAATGTTCATGCAGGATAGTGCCCGAATTGGTGCTGGTGCGGCGGCGATGGCGGTCTTGGGCGGGGGTGCTTTGACGGCAAGCCCGGCCAAGGCGGGGCAACATCTTGAAAATATTATGCGCGGCGGCCCCTATGATACGGTTGAGCGGCAGACCTCCTATAAGGCGATAACCAACTATAATAATTTTTATGAGTTTGGCACCGGCAAGGATGATCCCGCGCGTTATGCGCATAGTTTGAAGCCGCGGCCCTGGACGGTCAAGGTGGATGGTCACGTGGATCACCCAGGTGATTATGATCTGGATGATTTGATCAGGCCGCACGCGCTTCAGGAAAGAATTTATCGTATGCGCTGCGTCGAGGCCTGGTCTATGGTCATCCCCTGGGTCGGTATTCCGCTTTCGGATATCATCCGGAAACTTTCCCCGACCTCAAAGGCCAAATATATCCGTTTTGAAACCTTGGTCGATAAAAAACAAATGCCGGGACAAAAAAGAAACGTCATTCATTGGCCCTATACGGAGGGCCTGCGTATGGATGAGGCCATGAACCCTTTAACACTTATGGCGGTGGGACTGTATGGTGAAACCTTGCCCAATCAGAATGGCGCGCCGCTGCGCCTGGTGGTGCCGTGGAAATATGGTTTCAAGGGCATAAAATCCATTGTGCGGATCAGCTTTGTCAGCCGGATGCCTGAAAATAGCTGGCGGCGGCTGGCGTCTCAGGAGTATGGTTTTTATGCCAATGTGAATCCGCATGTGGCTCACCCACGCTGGACTCAGGCGAATGAGCGGCGTATAGGTGAATTCAGGCGGCGGGATACGTTGATGTTCAATGGTTACGGCGATGAGGTCGCCCATATGTACAGCGGCATGAACCTGAAGAAATATTTTTGATGAGAATTTGTCTGCATATTTTGGCCCTATTGCCCGCGGTCTGGCTCATGTTTCAAGGCTGGCTGCTATATGATTTTCAGGATAATATGCTGACCGCCAACCCGATTAAATATATTCATCATTATACGGGGGAGTGGGCCATAAGGTTCATTTTGCTCTGCCTTGCCATCACACCCATTCGTCAAATAATGAAATGGAACGGGGTGATGAAATACCGCCGTATGATTGGATTATATGGTTTTTTCTATGTGGGGCTGCATCTGTTGAATTTCGTGGTTCTGGATTATTATTTTGACTGGGCGACCATTTTAAAAGAAATCATTAAACGTCCTGCCATTACATTCGGCATGATAGGGGTTGTGTTATTGCTGCCTTTGGCCATCACCTCTACCAGGGGCTGGATCAGGCGGCTGGGTAAAAATTGGGGGACGCTTCATCGAATGATTTACCTCATAGGCATTTTGGCGGTTATCCATAATATCATGATGGTTAAAGCTGACCTTCTTGTGCCATTCGTTCATATGTTGATTTTGATTTTGCTCTTGGGATATAGGTTTGTTGTCTTTGCCGGATGTGCTAAAGTCTGCCATAGTCATACTAACCAGAGATAAGGCCGGATTTGATGATGGGCTATTAAAGGTCTTGTTGGCAAAAAATATAAAGGAAGAGAATTATGGAATGTGTCGCAATTATTATCGCATTGGCGTTGATTGAATATATAGTTTTTAGTGTCCTGGTCGGCGGGGCGCGTGGGAAATATGATGTTTCGGCTCCCGCCGTGTCCGGGGACCCTGTTTTTGAATGTTACTATCGGGCGCAGCAAAATACGCTTGAGCTATTAATTTTCTTCATTCCCGGAATGGTCATGTTTGCCCATTATGTTCGGCCTGATGTGGCGGCGGGCATAGGCGCTATTTTCATCATTGGCCGGGCGTTATATTTTAAAGGCTATGTTACTGATCCAAAAAAACGAACCCTGGGCTTTCTCTTAAGTTTCTTTCCGGCACTGATTCTCGTTCTTGGTGGTCTTGTGGGCGCCATCATGGGTTTATATTAATCATTTTGGGGGAACCCCGGGATGAGTATTGTTATAGACCTCCATAAGGTACGCGGTATCCACATCGGTGTAATGTTGGGTTGTGGCGAGAGAGGCATGGCCGAGCAATTCCTGGATGGTTCTTAAATCGCCGCCGGCCGTGAGTAAATGTGTCGCAAAACTATGGCGCAGGGCGTGGGGCGTTGCCGATGGCGGCAGGCCTAATATTTCCCTGACTTTCTGCATGGCAAGCTGGATCATTCGCGCATTTAGCCGCTTGCGTTGAACGCCAATAAATAACGGCCCCTCCATAGGCAGGTTATAGGGACAGCTTGCCATATATTTTTCAATGGCCGCGCGTACCACCGGTAACATCGGCACCATTCTTTCCTTGTTGCGTTTACCCATCACCTTTAACATGTCGCCATCCGGCAAATCTGATCTGTTCAGATTCAAGGCTTCCGATATACGAAGGCCGCAGCCATATAGCAGGGTCAAGACCGCGATGTCGCGATCGCCGACCCATGTTTCGGTCGCAAATTCCCCTATATTGGCGAGGCTTTTTTTAGCACTGGATTCATCCAGTGACTTCGGCAGGCGGGGCGGTAACTTAGGCGAATTGATCGCATTGATGGCCTCATTATGCAGGATATCATTGTGCCGGAGGAATTTAAAAAAGGCCCGAAGGGCGCTAAGCGTTCGGGCAACAGAGGCTGGACTTAACCCATCCCGCCGCTTTCGTGCCAAAAAAGATCTGAAATCCGTTGTCTGCAAATTCTGAAGATCGGATTGTGTGGGGGATCTGGCCAGATGTTCGGTCAGGAAAGCAAAAAAACCGGATAGATCCCGCTCATAGGCTTCATAGGTATGGACAGATACGCGCTTTTCCGTGCGCAGGTAATCCAGCCAGCCCGTTAGCAGGGGCAATAACGCCGGATAATAGATCAGCTTTTTTTCGCTCATGGGCGGAGTATAACAAGATTTGGGTCTATGAGCCAGCTTTGGACTGATGGTTTTTCAGTTGGCTTTGAAATGCGGTCGTCAGAAAGCGTAATAATTCAGTACCTTGTCCCGGGGTAAAGAAATCTAGATCGCGGCTGCCAAAGGCTAAAATGCCCATGGGATGAGAGTCGGATTCTTCAATGCGGATCAAGGCTTCCGCTTTTACCAGCGGGGTGGCGGGGCCATAAATTTCTGTCGTCGCAGGGACGTTGCCGCGCAATATGGCGGCTGTTTCATGGCCCATAAGGCTGGCAATGATACCAGGTTTTAAAAAACGAATATTGTTGTTTGCCGGCAAGATATTTTTACTGTTCTCTTCGAAACAGATAATGATGCTATCCATCTGTAATATCTGGGGCCAATCGTTACAGACAATATGGCATAGATGATCGTAATCCTCGGCTTCAAACAAGGATAAAACCGCCGCATGAATGCGGGCCTGTGTTGTCATATTGCTACGGGATGCGTGGATTATTGTGCCTTGCGCGTCAGTTAAGGCGGCGACTTCATGTTGGAGGCGTTCAAGCAATATAGCCTGAAAATCCACAAGATTACCGCCCCGATTCGACCGTGTGGGCTTCATCAGGGTCAAAAGATCGACGTTTAAATCGAAAAAATCCGGGTTCATAATGAGATAATCCCGAACATCATCTTCATGTAAGGCCGTTTTTTTCTTTACCGCTTTGCCTATAAGGCTCTTATTTACTTTATCTGACACAACACTGACCCTCAAGATTTACAATTCGCATGATTATAGGAGCACATGATTATTGAAAAGTAAATCTTACGAAGTTTATTATTAAACGATTGATTGACCCGTTTTTTCCCAATCCGCCACAAAAGCGGCAAGGCCATTTGCGGTCAGAGGGTGATTGAAGAGCTGGCCCAATACTTTTGGCGGCAGGGTCACGACATCAGCGCCAATGCGGGCACTTTCGATGATATGTATGGGATGACGGGTGCTGGCCACAAGGATTTGCGTGTCGAATTGATAGTTATCATAAATCAGGCGAATATCTTCGATCAACTGCATGCCGTCAAAGCCCACATCATCATGGCGGCCGACGAAGGGGGAAATGAATGTTGCGCCGGCCTTGGCCGCAAGCAGGGCCTGCGCGGATGAGAAGCATAATGTCACATTGACCATTTTACCCTGACCTGTGAAATGTTTGCAGGCACGAAGTCCATCAATGGTCATCGGTACTTTCAACGCGATATTATCCGCGATATCATAAATCCGCGCCGCTTCGGCAATCATACCGTCATAATCTGTAGCGGCGACTTCGGCGCTAACCGGGCCATCAATCAGGTCGCAGATTTCTTTGGTTACGTCAAAATAATCCCGGCCAGACTTTAAGATAAGGGAGGGGTTGGTTGTAACGCCGTCCACAAGTCCCGTTGCGACCATTTCGCGAATGTCATTTATTTCTGCTGTATCCAAAAAGAACTTCATGTTCTAAAACCTCTTATGATAAAAAATATTTTCTGAAATCAGTTTTATTATATAGTGCCTTAAAAGCATAGCCCTTATTTTTTTGTCATGTGTTTCAGATTGATATTCTGGTCAGATTTATATTTTGGAAATTTTTTATGAATTCCGAGCCTCGCCGCATTCAGGTGTTATTGCCGCTGCCCTTGTCTGGCCCTTTTGATTATCTTATCGAAGGGGATCTGATTCTAGAAGAGGGGGATTTTGTCAAAGTGCCCTTGGGCGGGCGCACACTGCAGGGCGTGGTATGGAATATGTCGCCTGAAACGAATGATCTTCCGGTTGAAAAATTAAAAGCGGTCGTTGATAAGCTCGATTTGCCGCCATTGCCGCCAAGTCTGATGGCTTTCATTGACTGGGTCGCGTCTTATACCTTATCCCCTTTGGGCGCGGTGCTGAAAATGGCGGTTAGCGTCCCGCGGGCTTTTGATCAGGCAAAGAAAAAAACCTTTTACCGCTTGTCCGCATCATTGCCGGAGAAATTAACAGATGCGCGGCGATCGGTGGCGAATCTTGATGTGCCTGCGGGCTTGCCAATGGCGTTGAAAACATGGGCCGAATTAGCCTCTGTCGGAGAAGGCGTGCTGCGGGGTATGGTTAAGGCGGGTCAGATGATCCCGGTGGCGGTGATGGGTGATGCGCCCTATCCGGAACCGGACCCCTATTTCAAGGGGCCGCGATTGTCAGAAGAGCAGCAGAGGGCGGCCAGCCATATGCGGGAACTTGTGGCAAAGCACAGCTATCAAGCCGTGTTACTGGAGGGCATTACAGGGTCAGGTAAGACGGAGGTTTACTTTGAGGCCATCGCTGAAGCCTTGAAGGTAAAAGGCGGGCAGATTTTAGTATTGGTGCCGGAAATTGCCCTGACGGCTCAATGGCTGGAACGATTTCAAAAGCGATTCGGCGCTGAACCCGTGATTTGGCATTCCGAATTAACCCCGGCCCAGCGAAGGCGCGCATGGTGGGCGGTGGGCCAGCCAGACAATAATAACCAGCCAGACAATAATAACCAGCCAGACAATAATAACCAACAAGGCAATAATAACCAACAAGGCAATGAAAAACGGGCCAGAGTCGTGGTTGGGGCAAGATCGGCATTGTTCCTGCCGTTTCAGGATTTGAAACTGATTGTGGTGGATGAGGAACATTCGGCGACGTTCAAGCAGGATGACGGCGTGATGTATCATGGCCGGGATATGGCTGTCGTGCGGGCCATGCAGGCCGATTGCCCGGTGATATTAGCCTCTGCCACGCCCTCGCTGGAAACCATATTGAATGCGGAGGCAGGAAAATACGATTGGCTTTATCTGGGCCAGCGTCATGGCAGCGCCGTGCTACCCAATATGACAGCCATTGACATGCGCGTACAGAAAATGAAAAGCGGGACCTGGCTTTCCGATCCTTTGCGGGCAGAATTGGCCCAAAATCTTGCGCGGGAAGAACAGTCATTATTATACCTTAACCGGCGGGGCTATGCGCCGTTGACCCTGTGCCGGACTTGCGGCCATCGCATGGAATGCCCTCATTGTTCGGCCTGGCTGGTGGAGCATCGAAAGGGCGAAAAGCTTATCTGCCATCATTGTGGGTTTTCCTGCGCCAAACCGAAAGCCTGTCCGGAATGTGACAGCAAGGACAGTATGGTGGCTTGTGGGCCGGGGGTTGAGCGGGTTGCGGAAGAAGTTCAGGCGCTATTCCCCGCGGCGCGCATAGCTGTTATGGCCAGCGATGAGATATCTTCGCCCGCACAAATGCGCCAGATGATAACCAGTATCGAACGTCATGAGGTTGATTTTATCATCGGGACCCAGATTGTCACCAAGGGATATCATTTCCCCATGCTGACCCTGGTCGGTGTGATTGACGCGGATTTGGGCCTTAGCGGGGGTGACCCACGGGCGGCAGAGCGTACATGGCAGCAACTTGAACAGGTGGCGGGACGCGCGGGACGGGCAGAGCGTCCGGGCCAGGTTATTTTTCAAAGCTATGCGCCGGAACATCCCGTGATCGCCGCGCTGATTTCCGGTGATGGTCAGGCTTTTCTGGAGCAGGAGGCTCATGATCGGGAGCAACATATGTTACCCCCCTTTGGCAAACTTGCCGGTATTATTGTCTCTGGTGCGGATTTTAATGCCGTGGCCAAGACCGCCCGGCGGATTGCGGCCCTTGGCCCTAAAGATAATGCCATAACTATTTTGGGGCCGGTGCCTGCCCCCATGGCCTATTTGCGCGGTAAAAATCGTTTCCGTTTGTTGGTGAAGGCCGAAAAGAAGGTGAAATTGCAAAAGATCATGGGGCAATGGCTGTCATCTTGCCCGCTCGAGCGGGGTGTCAGCCTTCAGGTGGATATCGACCCTTATAGCTTTTTCTAAAGCGCAAAATGCCGGAACAAATATTCCAATGTATGAAGGCGGCCAAGAAGGGCGGCATCTTTAATTTTATCTATTTTAAAATATTGCGCTATTAAAGGCAGTTCAGTCATGGAAATGGGTTCTAAATATTCCGGACTTAATGTCTTGGGTAACGTCAACTGCCCCAGTTTATGTTGAATACTATAGCTGTAACGGCGTAGTGATGTGGGCCGATAATAGGTCAGCATATTCTTTATTTTTGCCTTGAGGGGGATTGCCCGGTCAAAAGGATAGCCATAATCCGAATCATAGGCGGCAAGCTTGGGGCTGATGGCCCTGATCAGTTCCGCTTGAAAGATGCCGTGATTCTTTAAAGAGATGGGAATAGTCAAGGCCTGTTTTATCATATTATAGGACACAAAGGGCGTAAGATAGGGCCCGAGCCGCGTATTGTTATTATTGTCTCTGCTGGTCCAATAGCGTAAGCGAAAAGCCGGATAGACATATTCCACCTGCTGACGGTTGAGCTTTTCCGTCTCGGTGCCAACCGCCGTTTTAATTTTATCATGGAGGGCGGCACGGTAGTGATTTTCGTTAAAGCCATCCTGACAAAAGGCGGTTGTATAGCGGGAATAGAAACTGTTGATCAGATCATTGACGGCGAATTTTCCATCTGGCAGGTAAAAGAAATTGCGGAAAATCTCTCCGCCCCCGCCGTTGAAAATCATATGCCCCTGACCTGATCTTTTGCGTCTTGTGGCCATGTTGGCCCCAAAGTCAAATATACCTTCTCCGGGCAGACCATCGAGGGCATAGAAATTATCCTGAATAATTCGGGCATATTCTTGGGCTGCCGGGAGGGGATAATTACCCTTGTTAATATGTTCCAGGGGGAAGCCTTCGCTATTTGCGATGGTGCGGGCAACGGTGACATCCGGGCTGTCATCCGGGCCATAAACATAAACGCCGGGGGTGCTGCCGGCATCTTTCAACAGGGCGAGCATTAGCCGCGAATCATAGCCGCCGGACAGGGCAGTGCTGATCCGGTCACCGAATATTTCCGAGACCGGCCTTACTGTATCCCGCAGCATTCCAATCGTTTGCGCGACCAGATCATGCAGGGGGGCGGCAGAAGGCTGAAAGTCAAAAGTCAGCTTTTTATCATGCGCGATGAGGCCGTCCGGCGTAATTTCAAAAATTTTTAAGCTGTTCAGGCAGGTCACTTCTTTGAAGATTGTTTCATTGCCGTATGTGGTTTCCTGAAAGGCATATTCATACAGGGCTTGTTCGTTTATGGACAATTTGCGCACGGCCGTTGCTGCGGCAAGGAAAGACGAAGACCAGAAGCTTTGCCGGTCATTTTGATAGACCCGGTTGCCGCCCATGGGGTCGGTCAATAGATAAAGGCGGTTGTTTTTGCGCAATATGACCGTGAAGATACCGCTATAATGCGTGGGCTGGTAATCTTTAATAGTGAAATCACGTAACAGAGCGCTGAGGGCCTTTTCACCCATAAGACCTTTATATATAAAACAGCCTGAAGAACCGCAGAAATCACCATTATTTTGGCCATTATTCCTTAGGATAATATTCTTTTCTGGCTTTTCTGGCAAAAAATGTTTGGGAAAAAAGCTTATGACATAACGATCATGTTCGAGAGAAACCGGGTTGGTAGATCCCTGCCTGGCAAGGCATGAAACCGTGCGTGCAACGTCCTGCGTTGAGAGCCGGTCTTTATGGTAAAGGGTAAAATCCCCCATGCATGTCTTCCTTAAAATTGTCAAAAAACGATAGTCTACAGGTTCCGGGTTCGTCTCTTGTTATTGCCTCTATTGCAAAAAAAGGACATGTTACCCATTTGCTGTCTTGAAGTCTTAAGATCACTGTGCTAGGTATCGCCAACAAATAAATATTTAGCCAGTTTATACCGTGTTCTGCAAATGGAAAAAGGTAAAAATCGGCTTTAAGACCAAAACAAATTCGAGGAAGACGCGTTGTCATCTGAAATGGCTTCAAATATTGTTTCTGAAAATCTGACTATTTCCGGTCTTGCGGGGCGTTATGCCGTTGCTTTGTTCGATCTGGCCAAGGAAACAAAGTCGCTGGATATAGCGGCAAAGGATATGGCGACACTTGCGTCATTGTTAGTGGAAAGTGCAGACCTTAAGGGTTTGACGTTAAATCCAATATTTTCCCTGGAAGAAAAGGCGCGCGCACTTGGCGCGGTGGTTGCCGCGGCAAAAATCAGCCCACTTGCGGCGAATTTTATCGGTGTTGTGGCCAATAATGGCCGCCTCGCGCATCTTGAAAATATTATTTCGGAATTCAATAGAATCCTCAGCCACCATAATGGTGAGGTGAGCGCTTCTGTTACCACGGCACATAAGCTGACAAAAACGCAGCTTGATGCTTTGAAAACAAAACTTAAATCAATGGTTGGCAGTGACGTAACTGTGGAAACTGATATTGACGAAGGCCTCCTTGGCGGCATGGTTGTCAAAATTGGCTCCCGCATGATCGATTCGTCATTGACAACTAAACTAACTAATCTTGAAGAATCAATGAAAGAGGTTGGATAATGGACATCCGTGCAGCGGAAATATCTAAGATCCTGAAAGAGCAAATTGCCAATTTTGGTGAGGAAGCTGAAATTTCAGAAGTCGGTAAAGTTCTGTCGGTCGGCGACGGCATTGCCCGTGTATACGGCCTTGACAATGTTCAGGCCGGTGAAATGGTAGAATTTCCCGGCAAGGTAATGGGCATGGCCCTTAACCTTGAATCGGATAATGTGGGTGTGGTGATTTTCGGATCCGACCGTGACATTAAAGAAGGTGATACGGTAAAGCGTACCGGGAGCATTGTGGATGTGCCGGTTGGGCGCGGGCTTTTGGGCCGTGTTGTTGATGCTCTGGGTAACCCCATTGATGGGAAAGGGCCGCTTACAGACGTTAAACGGACCCGTGTGGAAGTGAAAGCGCCGGGTATTATTCCGCGTAAATCGGTACATGAACCTGTTCAGACCGGCCTTAAAGCCGTTGACAGCCTTGTGCCCATCGGGCGCGGACAGCGTGAATTGATCATTGGGGATCGCCAGACCGGTAAAACCGCTGTGGCTATTGATACCTTTCTGAACCAGAAGCTCATTAATGCGGGTGATGACGAAAGCAAAAAACTCTATTGCATCTATGTTGCGGTTGGCCAAAAACGTTCAACGGTTGCCCAGATTGTTAAAACCCTGGAAGAGCGCGGGGCCATGGAATATTCCATTGTTGTTGCCGCCACGGCGTCAGAGCCGGCACCTTTGCAGTTTCTGGCACCCTATACCGGAACCGCGATGGGCGAATTTTTCCGTGATGGCGGCATGCATGCTGTAATTGTGCATGATGACCTGTCCAAGCAGGCCGTGGCTTATCGTCAGATGTCCCTGCTTCTTCGCCGCCCGCCGGGCCGTGAAGCTTATCCTGGTGATGTATTTTATCTTCATTCACGCTTGCTGGAACGTGCGGCGAAAATGAATGATGCCAACGGTAACGGTTCTTTGACGGCCTTGCCGATCATAGAAACGCAGGCCGGTGACGTGTCCGCTTATATTCCGACCAATGTTATTTCCATTACAGATGGTCAGATATTCCTGGAAACAGAATTATTCTATCAGGGTATTCGTCCGGCGATTAACGTGGGTCTCAGTGTGTCCCGTGTGGGTTCTGCCGCGCAGGTTAAGGCCATGAAACAGGTTTCCGGTTCCATTAAGCTGGAATTGGCGCAATATCGTGAGATGGCCGCCTTTGCCCAGTTCGGATCTGACCTTGATGCTTCAACACAGCAGTTGCTGAATCGTGGGGCGCGTTTGACGGAACTTCTGAAGCAGGCACAATATTCACCAATGTCCGTGGCCGAGCAGGTGGTTTCCATTTTCTCAGGCGTGAATGGTTATCTGGATAAGATTGATGTTTCTGCTGTTGGGCGTTTCGAAGAAGCCCTGATCGCCGAGATGCATTCTCAGCATAAGGCTGTTCTGGATGCCATCAGTAACGAAGGTAAGCTTTCCAGTGAAACTGAAGCTAAGCTGAGGAATATTCTTGATGCTTTCGTCAAGAGCTTTGTATAGTCGTTATTGGACCAAGTAACTTAGGAAAAGCTTAGTATGGCTAACCTTAAAGACCTTAGAAACCGGATCGCAAGCGTACAATCTACGCAGAAGATCACCAAGGCCATGAAAATGGTTGCTGCATCCAAGCTGCGGCGCGCCCAGGAGGCTGCCGAAGCGGCGCGGCCCTATGCCGAGCGTATGGAAAGTGTTCTGGCATCACTGGCGTCTAGTATGGTCGGGCAAGCTGGCGGGCCAAAACTTCTGGCCGGCACAGGAAAAGATGATGTGCATCTTGTTGTTGTCGCAACGTCCGAACGCGGTCTTTGCGGGGGTTTTAATACCAATATTGTTAAAGGGGCCCGCGTAAAAATTGCTAGCTTGATCGCCGAAGGCAAGGACGTCAAGATCGTCACCATCGGCAAAAAGGGTGCGGGCAGTCTGAAACGTGATTTTCGTAGCCGGATCATTAAACATTTTGATATGTCCCACGTAAAGCGCTTGTCTTACGGTGATGCGGCCCCAATTACGGATTATGTACTGGCCGCATATGATAATGGCGAATTTGACGTTTGTACGTTGTTTTACGCTAAATTTCAGTCAGCACTGACGCAGATTGTGACGGCACAGCAAATGATTCCGGCATCATACAACGCGGATAATGTTGTTGACCTTGGCGGCGGGGCTTATGATTATGAGCCTGACGAAACAGAAATTCTGGAAGCATTATTACCCCGTAATCTTGGGGTGCAAATTTTTCGGTCTCTACTTGAGAATGCCGCTAGCGAGCAGGGATCGCGCATGACCGCTATGGATAGTGCAACCCGAAATGCCGGCGAGATGATTGATAGCCTGCGGACGACATATAATCGTACCCGCCAGGCCGTGATTACAAATGAGTTGATTGAAATTATTTCAGGTGCGGAAGCGCTCTGAATGAGGTGATATTTGGGTCTGGGTGTCTTTGCCCGCCAAATTATAAGATGATATGAAAACGAGAGTAGAAATAAAATGACAGCAAAGTCTATTGGTCGTGTTAGCCAGGTGATCGGCGCCGTAGTTGACGTAAAGTTCGACGGCGAATTACCCGCTATCCTGTCTGCACTTGAATGTGATAATAATGGCAATCGCCTTGTCCTTGAAGTTGCCCAGCATCTTGGTGAAAATGAAGTTCGTACAATTGCGATGGACTCTACAGACGGCTTGGTTCGCGGTAACAAAGTATCTGACACGGGCGATCAGATTCTCGTACCGGTTGGCCCGGAAACCCTTGGCCGGATCATGAATGTGATCGGAGACCCCATTGATGAACGTGGCCCCATCGGTGAGAAAAAACGCGCACCGATCCATGCGGATGCCCCGGCCTTTGCGGATCAGTCAACCGAATCAGAAATTCTGGTGACAGGCATTAAAGTTGTTGACCTGCTTGCCCCCTACTCCAAAGGCGGAAAAATTGGTCTGTTCGGCGGCGCGGGCGTTGGTAAAACGGTTTTGATCATGGAATTGATCAATAACATCGCTATCGGTAGTGATGGTTATTCTGTATTTGCCGGTGTGGGCGAGCGTACCCGTGAAGGGAATGACCTTTATCATGAGATGATCGAATCTAACGTGATTGATCTTGAAGGTGACAAGTCAAAAGTGGCCTTGGTTTATGGTCAGATGAATGAGCCTCCTGGGGCGCGTGCACGTGTGGCGCTTACCGGCCTGACCGTTGCGGAATATTTCCGTGACCAGGAAGGTCAAGATGTGTTGTTCTTCGTGGATAACATCTTCCGCTTCACACAGGCCGGTGCAGAGGTTTCTGCGCTTTTGGGCCGTATTCCATCGGCTGTGGGCTATCAGCCTACGCTTGCGACGGACATGGGTACGCTGCAAGAACGTATTACGTCAACTAACAAAGGTTCGATTACATCTGTGCAAGCCATTTATGTGCCGGCCGATGACTTGACCGACCCCGCGCCGGCGGCATCTTTTGCCCATTTGGATGCAACGACGGTTCTGAACCGCGCTATTTCTGAAAAAGGTATTTATCCTGCGGTTGATCCGCTTGATTCAACATCGCGTATTTTGACAGCTGATGTGGTTGGTGAAGAGCATTATAATGTGGCCCGCGAAGTACAAGAAATTCTGCAGAAATATAAATCTTTGCAAGATATCATTGCCATCCTGGGTATGGATGAGCTGTCCGAAGACGATAAAATTCTCGTGGGCCGCGCCCGTAAGATTGAACGCTTCATGTCACAGCCTTTCCATGTTGCCGAAGTTTTCACCAACATGCCTGGTAAATTTGTTCAACTGGAAGATACTGTTAAGAGTTTCAAGGAAATTCTTGAAGGCAAGTATGATGATCTGCCGGAAGCCGCGTTCCTTATGGTTGGCGGTATTGAGGATGTTGTTGCAAAAGCCCAGAAAATGGCTGCTGACGCAGCTTAAGAATAGCTAAAGGTACAGAAATGGCAGATAAGTTACATTTTGAACTTGTGTCACCGGAAAGACTTCTGATGTCCAAAGATGTGGATATGGTCGTGGTGCCGGGCGTTGAAGGCGACTTTGGTGTGTTGATACATCACGCGCCTGCCGTATCAACTTTGCGCACAGGCATTTTGGAAGTTCATAATGGTGATGCGCCGGAATTGCTTTTGGTGCGCGGCGGTTTTGCCGAGGTTAATCCCGTGGGCCTTACCGTATTGGCGGAGGAGGCCATGCTGCTGTCTGATGTTGACCGCGCCGTCCTTGAGGCCGAACTGAAAAATGCCAACGAAGATGTGGCCGATGCCAAAGATGACGGGCATCTTGCCGAAGCCAACAAAGTCCGTGATCGCCTCATCGAAATCCTCGGTGTCCTTGATCTGGCTGCGTAGCTTATAAAGATATACCCCATAAAAGACCTCCGTGCCTGGATTCTCACGGGGTTTTTTATTGTAAAAAAATATTAAATGTTCAAAATGGACCTGGTTTAAATAATTTCTCCGGGAATTCTAGATGTATCACCTTACTCTAAAATTCATTAGCGGTATGTTTTTATCTATTACCCTTTCTGCCCCACCTTATGCCAGCGATGTCACTGGTGATGTGGCTGATGATATTACACTTGATTATATCGGCCAGCAGGTGATCCCGCATGATTGGGCCTATAAGGATACGGTGGTTGGGGGGTTGTCGTCACTTGATTACGTTTCCGAAACAAACAGCTATACAGCTATTAGTGATGACCGGTCGAAAGAAAATCCGGCGCGGTTTTATAGCTTGAAACTTGATTATGATGCATCTGCTTTTAAAGCCTGGCGTTTTAGTGACATGAAATTTATCAAGCGGCCTGATGGCAGCATGTTTCCAAAACCTGAGTTTTTTGGCAAGACATCTGTAGATCCTGAGGCCATGCGCCTGTCACCGGCGCGAAATAGTTATTTCTGGACCAGTGAAGGCCATGCCAAGAAGGGTGTTAACCCCTTCATTCGGGAAATGACGCTAAGCGGTGATTATATACGTGACTTTATCGTACCGCAGAAATATTTGGTGGCGGATGGAAAAGGCATCCGCAATAATCTGGGGTTTGAAGCCCTGACCATCCTGACTGACCAGAAATCAATACTCGTCAGTACAGAGGGGCCATTGATACAGGACGGCGCAGAAGCGGATATTCATCAGGGCGCGCCCGTTCGTTTATTGCAATTGGATATCAGAAGCGGAAAAGCCCTACATGAATATGTCTATGACGTAAGTCCTGTACATCAGGAAGTGTTGCCTTTCGGCAGTTTATCTGTCTCAGGCGTGGTGGATATTCTGGCGGTTTCGGCGGGTAAATATATTGTGGTGGAAAGATCTTTCTCGGCCGGTGCCGGATTGTCGGTGAAGCTGTTTCTGGCGGACCTGTCAGACGCTACGGACGTATTGAGCTTTAATAACCTGAAAGAGGCAATCTATAAGCCTGTGCATAAAAAGCTTCTGGTGGACATTGGGGCGTTTGGTATTAACGTGGATAATATAGAGGGTATCAGTTTTGGCCGAATTCTGGAAGACGGTCGTCGTAGTTTGATCTTAATTTCTGATAATAATTTTCGTTCCGCGCAGGTGACGCAAATCTTGGTTTTTGCCGTGAGCGGTTTGACAGGAATATTATAAAATTATGTTCAGGGATATGAATAGGCGGGATATGCCGCTTTAATTCGTCGTCTCGCTAAATTCCGCGCAGCCGCAATGGCGGTAAAAGGTAGAAATGAGAGAGCAGAAAGTTGCGAGCGGTAAGGATAATATAGGCGCAAATATCAAAATAAAAATATATATCACATCCGGGTTCGGTGCCGCTCCGGCCAATAGATCATTCTTAAAGTAATGATTGGCGGCCCACAAAAGAACAGCGTAGATACCCAGGATAGGGACACTGCTCAGCAGCGTGGTGAAGAGCATTCGAAAGGTGTTCTTGCGGGTCATACGCCATGATGTGGTAAAGCGTAAGGATTTGCCAATACTTAAAGATGAAAAAGCCAGACTGAACCTGAGGGCGATGATCAACAGGAATCCAACCATGACACATAATCCACTGGCATAGAGCGCATATTCCATTTTGCTCATCTGGGTGATGGTGCCCACCATTTCTTCTGATCCAATAAATATTCTAAGATATAATATGCCCCAGGTTATGACGGCGCCGGCCACTAAAACCAAACCAAAAAATATCAGCGAATGATTGATCAATTTCAGACTGCGGGAAATGAGTGGCCAGGCTTTTTTGCGGATAAGATGTTCAGGACCAAGCAGATAAAGCCGCTGCCAGAGGATTGTCACTGGAATAGCCCATAAAAGCGTCGTACAAACCAATATGGCGAAGGATAAGTTAAAGCCTTCAGGCATGCCTTTTCCTGCGGAGGAGGCGCTGGACACAGGGTCCAAAGCCCCCATTAATCCCGCTAAACAGAAAGGTAAAGCCGCAACAATAGAAATCATGATATGTTGAGTCTTATAATGCCATAAGCACCTATAGGCTTGCTTCACGGAAGACAAAATACATAAACTGGTACATTCAATGGTCATAAGCTGTTGTATTTTTGAGGGGTAAAATAGGCAACAAGCTGTTCATACAGCGGACGTTTGAATTCGACAATATATTGGCAGAGCTTGTCCATTTCCAACCATTTCCATTCTGAGAATTCCGGGTGCTCGGTCTCTAAATTAATGTCATTATCCTGGCCCTGGAAGCGCATAAGGTACCATTTCATTTTTTGTCCCCGATATTTTCCTTGCCAGACTTTTCCCATCAGATGTTCAGGCAGATCATAATGTAGCCATCCGTCGTGCTCCTGCAGGATTTTAGCATTTCGGGTGCCGATTTCTTCCTCCATTTCGCGAAAAGCGGCCTCGGTGGAACTTTCGCCCTCATCTATGCCGCCTTGCGGCATTTGCCAGGCCTCGACCATTGTATCAATGCGCTTGGCGACGAATACTTTTCCTTCTGGGTTGAGAAGCATTATGCCAACGCAAGGGCGATAGGGAAGAGACTCTTTTATCATATTTTGTGATCCCAAATAAATTCATGCCTTATTATAAACCGCTTTTCAGCAGGGATCAAAAAAAACTTCATTTGACAATGGGACATAAGTAGAACATGATCCGATTTTCGGTAAAAAGAGTCAGTAAAAAGGGAATGATATGATCGCGTTATATAAGTTTGCGCCATTAGAGAAAGTCAGTGATCCGAGTGCTTTTTGCCTCAAGGTCGAAACTTATTTGAGAATGGCGGATCTGCCCTATGAATCCCGCGATGGGGCGCAATATCTTAGGACCGCTCCGAAAGGAAAACTGCCCTATATTAAGGACGGGGACGACGTGATCGCTGATTCGGAATTCATCCTCGAATATTTGGAAAAAAAGCATAATAATATTCTGGATGGTCATTTAAATGATGAACAAAGGGCCATTGGACATGCTTTTACAAGAATGATGGATGAAAATCTATATTGGACTGTTGTTTTTTCGCGTTGGGCGCTGGACCATAATTGGGCGATCATAAAAGGCTTTTTCTTTGGCTCATTACCCTTCCCGTTAAAATTTATTATCCCCGGGATTGCGCGTAAAGGTGTCATCAAGAGTATGCAGGGCCATGGTATAGGCCGTCATTCCGATGCTGAAATCGCGGAAATCGGGGGCCGGGATTTACAAGCTTTATCGGATTTCCTGACTGACAAGGAATTTTTCTTCGGTGATAAATTAAGCAGTGTGGATGCGTGCGTTTTCGGTCATTTGGCACAGATGATTTTGGTTGATGACTTCACAGCGCCCATATTTGACAAGGCGAGGCAGCATAAAAACCTTGTGGACTATACCAACCGAATTTCCCAAAAATATTTCCCGGAACTTGGCTAGAATAGTTTGTGAGTAGAGTCTTATTTTACGGCTGAATGGCGTTTATGCCTGCCATGGCAGCTTGAAAATCCTTGAGAGGACGTAATGGGAAGGCGCTGTCCTCAATGGTCATTTGTGCAATGCGGTCACAGCGGAAAGTGCGCACGTCCTGGCGCAGATGGTCCCACGCCAATATATACCAAACCGGATAATTGAGGAGAAGATAATGGGGCTCAATAACACGCCTGGTTACCGTATTATCCTCAGCGCAATAGTGAATTTGGAGAGCCTGCGTGTTCAGAAAAGCCTGATGCAATTTTTTGACGACGGTGGGCTTTGCCGTGATAAAGGCTGAAAGCACGAAAGGTGAGGCTGATTCGCCAATAAGTATACGGCTTTTGAGTTTATTGAGCTGGTGTTTCATCGAGGGTGAGAAGGAGGCCATCAGTTTGCGCCTGACGGTCACGAGGCTCGCCATTAAAAGCGGCGACTTCATCTGTTCTGCAACGGCCAGACTGACCAGGAGATCAATGGCTTCCGTATAGGTTAGGGCAAGCCGGCCAATCCCCCAGCGCCAATGCAGCCGAATCCCCCCGCCTCGGCCCCGATCAGCCTCAATGGGTAGCCCCTGCTCCCGGAGAATTTGAATGTCACGGGTTATGGTGCGTACGCTTACGCCGACTTCTCTGGCAATGTCACGCACAACCACAATCTCGTCTGATTTAAGCTGCGCTGTGATGACATCAAGGCGTTGAAGCCGGGAGAGAGTGCTTGTTCGTTTCATAAAACAAATAGGCCATTAAATAGCTTATTTGTCAATATACCTTCCTGACATAACAAAACAAACTCAAGGAATTATTTATGACAACTGTTATCACTGTTTTAGCGTCGATTAAACTGGCAAAAGGTAAGACGGAAGCCGACCTTTTGGCAGCCTCAGAAAAGTTTCAGAAAGATTTTGTCAGCTTGCAACCGGGTATTCTTCGCCGGGAACTGGTGAAAAAGGCTGAAGGGAATTATATGGATATTGTTCAGTTTCGTAGCCGTGAAGATGCGGATGATGTAATAGAGAAAGAAAAAACATCATCTGTATGCCAGGATTTCTTTTCTGTCATGGATATGACGGACATGGTGGAAGATGATGTCTGTTTTTACGCTTCTCTTGCGACTTACACGTAAAGTAACCGAAATCAGGCGAGCCGTAATATACTGGCCTGTAATTGATAATGAAAACGCTTTATAATCAACAAGGCAAATTATGGAACCCTTTAAAAATAACCTTTCACCGCAATTGGTAACCTGCATCGCGGGCCACCTTGAAACGCACCTGGGGCCGTTTGACCGTAAGGCGTTTGAAGAGACTATATTGCAAGACCTGTTAAAGCTGGAGCTGAAAGAACGCGCTCAGTTGATCGCCGACCAGATACATTTTGCTTTACCCTCCGGGCATGAAGCGCGCGCTAAAGTCATACGGGCAATGCTCCATCCCAATGCAGAAGATCAGGAAGGACAGCAGAGTGACGAGGCGGGCATATGTGGTTGGGGGATTTTGAAGGGTCTCTTCTTTTGTTGAAAGATATGACCCGGCATTTTTCTTCGGAGTTTGATGTTCGATATTATTTGCAGGCTGATGAGAAACATGCTCTTGCGATTATGGAAGATTGGGTTACAGACCCTGATTATCATGTGCGGCGGCTGGTTTCCGAAGGGACGCGACCAAGGCTTCCCTGGGGGATGAAATTATCTGGTTTTGTCGCTGATCCAGCGCCGCTCCTCCCCCTTCTTGAAGCGCTTAAAGATGATGAAACAGAATATGTGCGCAGATCTGTGGCGAATAACTTAAATGATATCGCAAAAGACCATCCGGACCTTGTGGCTGAGATTGCCGGAAAATGGCTGAAAGGGGCCAACAAGAACCGGAAAAGACTGGTCAACCATGCTTGCCGGTCATTGATCAAGCAGGGACACCAAAAAACACTGAAGATCTTGGGCTATGACACGCCTGAAATAGTTCTTGAGAATTTGGAAATTCTGACGCCCGAAGTTCTTTTTGGTGAAGCATTGGTGTTTGACATGCAGCTATCTTCTATAAGTGACAAAAACCAAAATCTGATTATCGACTATGTTATTCATCATCAGAAAGCGAATGGCACGATGTCGCCAAAGGTCTTTAAATGGAAACGGCTGACTTTAGCCGCTTCAAAAGCATTGAGGGCGCAAAAGAAGCATGCCATCAGAAGAATCACCACACGTAAATATTATGCCGGGCGGCATGCCCTTGAGATTATGGTGAATGGCGTTTCTGTGGGGAAGCGTGAATTTGAATTATTGATGACAACATAACATGAGGCATTGAAAGAATGCCAAAAATAAAAGAATGCCAAAAATTGCTTATAAGAGAGCGCCCAAAAAAGTCTATCGACCATCGGCAAAATTAATTCAGGCCGTCGCCCTATCAATTATAAAAAATCATCTTTTGTAAACGCCGCAGCATTCTCGCACGGACAACCCGAGAGCCGGGGCGATGAAGAATAGATTGCACGATCACAGTCCCACATTGACTTTTGGGGGTTAATTATGCCAAGAAATGTCACAGAATAGCAAATACCATAATATGGGAAAAGCCATCTTGGATTAGGCCGCTGATTTTTTAAAAATTAATTTTAGAAAAAATCTCAGGTTTTTTTTTCTCAGGGGCTTTTTTTATGTCCCCCTCTCAACCGTCTGACATCCTTCCTTATACGCTTTTCTTTTTGGCGGAGGTCACCTTGAATAGCAAAGCTTTTTGTTCTTTTGCCGATAATAATGAAGAAGCCGCCAATTCGAGAATCACGTATCTCGCATTGTTGTCGTGCGTTATCTTTTAAAAAGTCCGAAAATTGCAGATTCTTGATGACATTATCTGATAACCTGAGGTGCAAAATAATACTCCCGGGTTCCATAAGACAAAAAATTGGCCTTTAAAACGAGAATTATGTAGGTTTTATGTAGGTTTTTTCAAGTAACTCAGGCGAAATCGGACGTAAGCGTTTCGGTAATCTTCAAAATATTCATCCTGAAAAGTTCAAGTTTTACAGTATTATAGGGGGTTTGGTGTGGTTAGGTAATGGCGCATCTAAAGGAAGAAAATTTGAACGCTACAGCCTTGAGCGCGTTTCATGTGAGCACAGCCCCCAACACCGGCCTTAATACCAAACAAGGGGCTGAGCGGAACGGAAACAAACAAAGAATGGTGCGCTCGGGAAGATTCGAACTCCCGACCCCTAGATTCGTAGTCTAGTGCTCTATCCAGCTGAGCTACGAGCGCTTAATGGGCATAATTTCTGGTTTTGGATCAGAATTTTTGGATATTAATTTCTGTCCCGTGGCGGGCAAGCTACTGGTATCGGAAAGGGATTGCAAGTGCTTTATATCTTAACCGATAGATTTTTTATTAAAATCATCCTGGGCCGGTCTTGTTCCGGCCAGGTTCATGACTTACAATGGCAAATCATGAAGGTCTGATGGGCTGGTAAAGTAAGGAAAAGAAACTGAGTAATATACATACACACAATGCCTTGGCACTATCCCATTTTGTTAAGGTGCTTACGGCGCCGATTTTAATCATTCTTTTCCTGGCGTCTTGTACGCGGGGCGGGAATGAGGCCAGTGCCTTACTTAATGCCGATGATCTCTGGGATCAGCTGGCGGCGGAAAGAGACAAGCCGTTATCAGCTATAACAGGTGATACGCCGGAAAGGGATTTAGGCGGACCCCTGGAGGATATCCCGAAAGTAGGGGCATCTGATCCGTTTTCGGCTAAGGCGTTTGACGGCCACCGCGAAACTTTGAGGTCTGCACAGAAACAATACCTGTTGATATCAACGTCTCTGGATCAGTTTTTGAGGGAGCTTCCGCGTACTGGTGACAGCCTTCTTCCTGATGATAGGCTGGCCCTATGGCGAACCGCCCAGCTATATCTATCCCGCCTGATTAGCCTGAAAAAGAATATGGGGCTGGCCATAAACGCGCTTGAGCCCATAAATATGTCTGAACAAAAGGGTGAAGAAGATTCCTTGTTGAATCAGAGCCGTGAATTGAGGACGGTTATTGCCGCGCATATTACCCGCGCTCAAAATCGCCTTGCAGAAGTTGCACCATGAATTTCCTGGAAGTTCATTCATATTTTTTAATGGATTATCATTGTTATGACGAAAAGCAATAAACACGTTTTATATCTGCTGGTGATCTTTAGTTTTGTTAGTCTTAGTTCCGCGCAAGCTGTTCCGGATTCGCCGCCGCGTCAGATGGTGGCGGCGGCCAACGTGCATGCGGCCAATGCGGGGCTTGAAATTCTCAAGGCAGGCGGCAGTGCCGTTGATGCGGCCATTGCGGTTGAACTGGTTCTTGGTCTTGTGGAGCCACAGTCATCGGGTATCGGCGGTGGAGCCTTCCTGATGCATTATGATCCAAAGGCCCCGAAGGACCACCGGCTGGCGGCTTATGACGGGCGTGAAATGGCGCCTGCTGCTGCCACGAAGGATATGTTCAAGGATGTCATTGAGCAAAAGAAGGGCTATTTTGATGCGGTTCTGGGCGGGCGGGCAGTGGGAACGCCAGGTGTGGTTGCCATGATGCATCTGGCCCATCGGAATCATGGTAAATTACCTTGGGAAGATTTATTCGGGCCAGCTATCAGATTGGCGGAGAACGGCTTTAAAGTATCCCCGAGGCTTCATTTTCTTATTAATCGGGATCGGTTGCTGCCCAAAATGAGGGTAACGCGGGAATATTTTTTTGATGACCTGGGGAAGGCATGGCCCGTGGGGCATCTGTTGAAAAATCCTGAGTATGCCAAAAGTCTGAGACTGATTGCCAAGGCGGAACTTAAGGGTTTCTATCAGGGCGAATTGGCAAAAAGGATTGTGGCAGCGGTTACGCAATCGGCATTCAATCCCGGGAACCTGACGATGCAGGATATGGCCCGTTATGAGCCAAAACAACGGGAGGCCATTTGCGGGTCATATCGGATCTGGTCTATTTGCGGTATGCCGCCGCCATCGTCGGGCGGCGGGGCGGTGGCGTCTATTCTGGGTGTTCTCCAATCATTTGATTTAAAATCCATGGCACCCAATTCGCCGCAGGCGGTTCATGTGATTTTGGAAGCCGAGCGTTTGGGCTATGCCGACCGGGATATGTATATGGCGGACAGTGATTTTGTGGCGGTGCCGGTGGAGATGTTCACTGATCCCTTCTATCTGGCGGCGCGCGCGCGAAAAATTGATATGGAGAAATCAATGGGCAAAGCCACGGCAGGGGTACCACCAATGGACAGCCGGATTGCCTTTGCCGCCGGCCTTACGCCGGAATTTCCGTCGACCACCCATTTTTCTATTGCAGATCAATGGGGTAATATGGTGAGCATGACGGCGACCGTGGAAAGTGCCTTTGGCAGCCGGGTTATGGTTGGTGGATTTTTATTGAATAATGAAATGACCGATTTTTCCATGATTGCGCAGCGGGACGGGCTTCCGGTGGCAAATAGTATCGCGCCGGGTAAACGCCCGCGCAGCTCTATGTCTCCGACTTTTGTGCTTGATGATCATGGACGGGCCATTATGGCCATAGGCTCTCCCGGCGGCAATAGCATCATCGCCTATGTCGTTAAGACCATCGTCAATGTTTTGGACTGGAATATGGGCATGCAGGCGGCGATTGATCAACCTCATTATCTGACAAGGGGCGGAATGGTATATCTTGAAAAGGATACCGCCATTGCGGGTCTTGCCGGGGCGTTAACTGCAAAAGGCCATCAGGTTCAGCCGAGGCTCACCAACAGTGGTCTTCATGGGTTTATCGTCCATTATGGTAAAGACGGTGTCATAAAATACGAGGGCGGGGCTGATAAACGCCGGGAAGGTGTCGTGCGTGAATAGGGCGTTTTCAGGCTGATCTTTCTTTTAACAGGTTGCGCGCGCGTGCCCTGAGTGAAGACTCTTTTGCCTCTAATGCCTGTGACAATGCTTTCGCGGCGGCCTTGTCAAGTTCGGCATGTTGGTCAGACAAATATATGAGCGCATCCAACGCCCATACCCGCATGAAAATTTTCTTATGCCCGGCGGCGGCATTAATAAAGTTGACGACATTGCCCAGGTTTTTATCGGAAATATTCAGATAGCGCAGGCTTTGTAATGTGTGAAGTTGGCTTTCTCAATGGCTTAATTCTGGAATTTGAGCCACAAGCCTGTCAATCTGTTTAAGAGAAAGGCCGCCGCCTTTTTCCAGATGTGCCTTGATCAGCCAAGTGGCGGCAACCTGTAATAAGGGTTTGTCATTCTCGCAGAAATCAATGATGTTATCGAGGGCCTTTGTCTCAAAAGCTTTGCTGGAGATGGCTTTTAAATTGGCGACATGCTTACCGTCAAATGAGAGAATCGCGTCTTCAATGCCCATGTTATTTCTCCTGAAAGGCTTAATTTTTCATAGATCTCAGGGCAAGGTTATCCTGAAATGACTACCATTCTTATCTGACGCAATAAGCGCCAGTGATCCGCCGTGGGCTTCGATGATTTCTTTTGATATAGCCAGGCCGAGTCCTGATCCGCCGTTGTTGCTGCCGTGGAAGGGCTGAAATAATTTTTCCTTGATTTGTTTTGGTATGCCTGGGCCATTGTCATATATATCAATAATATTCTTGCCGTCATTCTTATTGGCGGTGAGGGTGATTTTCCCTTTTCCTTTCATGGCCTGGAAGGCATTGCGGCACATATTGAGCAGTGCGCGGAATATTTGGTCCTCATCGGCGTTTAGGGAGAAGTCGCGGGGAATGTCAGTGATTAATTTTATTTTCTTGGAATCTAAAACGCCCAGGGACAGTGTGACTTCGGACACTAGGCTCTCTAAATCAACGGCGGTGAGTTCAGGGGTTTCAATGCCGGCTTTGCCATATTCCAATGTGGTCTCACATAATCTTATGGCGCGGTCTACGGCGGTGACAAAGCGGGGGGTCAGTTTTTGGACAACAGGATTATCAATATTCCTGAAATGGTCTGTGACCATCTGGACGCTGGAGAGGATATTTCGCAAATCATGATTGATCTTACTGACACTTTCCCCTAATTGGGCCAGGTGTTTTTTTTCCATCAGGGCCTTGCGGATTTCGTTCTGCATAATGCCAAGCTCACGCATAACGATGCCAATTTCATCCGGGCGTTTTTCCGTCGCCAGGCTTTCTGATTTGACCATGGGAGGGATTTCTGGCGCCGCGCGGAAGGCCATTACGCTTTTTGTCATTCTTTTAACAGGACGAATTAAGAGGAAAGAAAGGCTCAAATAGACCAGCCCTGCTGTAATGAGGGAAATGATGATCGACAGCAGCATGATATTGATGGAAAAATCATGCATATCCTTACATAGTAAATCTTCATAAAAAATAATTTCAAGGAATGTATCATCGCCGGGCTTCGCAAAACTGGTATGACCCGTGACCTGTATAAGGCTGCCGTGAGGATGATCATGAAACAGTATTTTTATGGTGTCTAAAACCATGTCCCAATAGGATGCGTCCCGAATATCATAGCGTGCGGCTATTTGCATAGGTTGGTCAATATTGAGAACCAGTTGCTGTTTATCTTTTCCTTTCAGCCTTATGGCGACGACCTTGGCATTACTTAACAGGCGTTTTGAGAGCATTTCACTGATCATATGATCCGGGGCTGCTTCGATGGCTAAAATGGCAATGTTGGCCGCCGCCAGTCTTTCTTCCAGCCAGGTATTGCGAAAATTGACAATCGAAGGCACATATATCAAGATCTCTGCCAACAGGACAAAAAGCATGGTCAGCAACAGAAGCTGCATGGACAGGCTGGACCTAAGGGATAGACTTTTTGATTTCTTATTCATGAATATTTGAGAATCCCAATTCTTCAATTATACCTATGGCAACAGATCATTCTTAAATTTACCAAGTCTACTTCTTTCTTTGTTCTAAAGTCGAAATATTTTTTATATATTATACGATGTACACTGCCGGAATGCAGCCTTATAAAAAACGAAATATTGACGGACTTGGGCGTTGACTTGTCGGAGGAATGGTTATATACACCCTTTCTGTAATTATGCGTCAGGCTGTAATGGGTTGGCGGTAACTGTTTTATGCGAATGCATAATGTATTAATAGCGCCAAATGGAGTATTCCAGTGAAACGTACTTTTCAACCAAGTGTTCTGGTTCGCAAGCGTCGACATGGTTTTCGATCACGGTCTGCCACAGTGGGTGGCCGCCGGATTCTATCTGCACGTCGTGCAAAAGGGCGGAAACGTCTTTCAGCATAAATCCTGACATCAGGACAGATATTTTCAGAAACCGGCTCTGTAGTTCAGTGGCCGGTTTTGCTTTGTTTACCAGTAATATTTTTTTGCCGGCAATGTTTTGGGAAAAAGCAATATTTTGGGAAAAATATGACTCACTTGCAGGGTAATATTGCACAGAATAAATGTGCGGAAATTTCAATGCTTCGCAAGAGGCAGGATTTTTTGCGCATTGCTTCGGGCCGAATAAAATGGGTCTCAGGCAGTATGATTGTTCAGATGGCAGCAACCCCCGAAGGCGATGAGGGTAAGGCGTCAGAGAAAAGCACGATTATAAGAGTAGGCTACACCGCCAGTAAAAAAGTCGGTAATGCTGTTATGCGTAATCGGGCCAAGAGGCGTTTGCGCGAAGTTGTCCGCCGCGTGTTGCCGGAAAAAGGGCAGGACGGCCATGATTATGTGCTGATTGCCAGATCTGTCGCCCTGGATATTCCGTTTGATCACCTGATTCGCGATTTCGGATGGTGCCTTAAACGGCTGGGCCAATCAAATGATAAGGGTGAAATGGAACGCAGGCCGGGGAAAAAGCGCGGAAAAGCTGAACAGTTAACGCGTGGTGGGGGGAAAAAATGAATATCCTCATCTGGCTCTTGAAAGGCTTGATCACAGTCTATAGATATAGCCTTTCGCCGCTAATGGGGAAGAACTGTCGTTTTTTGCCGACCTGTTCGGAATATGCTTATGGTGCGATTGATCGATTTGGGCCTTTTAAGGGTGGTCTATTGGCACTGCGGCGGATTGGCCGGTGCCACCCCTGGGGCGGTAGCGGGTTTGACCCGGTGCCTGATGACAAAGAGACTCAGGGGAAGATAGGTAATTGTAAGACCGGCGTGATCGGTTCTTTAAAAAAGTAACTAGAGAAGAAGTCCATGGAAGACAACCGTAATTTTATTATCGCTATTGCGTTGACGATGGCGATTTTGCTGGGATACACGTATTTTTATGATGCGCCGCTGCAACAGGCGGCTGAGCAGGCCCGGCAAGAGCAGCGCATAGCAGAAGCTGACAAAAAAGATCTTGAGCTTCCGGATTTTGGTTCCGCTGAAAATATTTCAGATGGGGTATCGGGCCAGAATCGAGGGGATGCCATGTCGATTGGGATAAATCGCAATGATGCCTTGGACAGCAGTGCGCGGATTCTTATCGAGAGTGAGCAATTAAAAGGTTCCATCGCCTTGAAAGGCGCGCGGATTGATGATCTGACCTTACCCGGTTACAAGGAAACATTGGATGAGGGCTCCAAAGATGTGGCTTTGCTTAATCCAATCGGCACTGAGCAAGCTTATTTTGTGGATTTTAATTGGGGTATTAACGGGGCAAAAGGCCCGGATGCTGATTCTGTCTGGACAGCAGATAACGATGTTTTGGCGGCGGGCGGTGAAGTAACCCTGACGTGGGACAATGGGGAAGGCCTGATGTTTAGCCGCACCATCGGGCTTGATCAGGATTATATGTTTTCCATCAGCCAACAGGTAACCAACAGCATGGACGTGCCTGTCAAGGTTGCGCAATATGGCCGGGTTGTCAGAAAGGGCCGTCCGGGCGGGATGTCGCTCTATATCCTTCATGAAGGGCCGATGTGGTCATTGGATGAAGGTATTGAGGAATTTACCTATTCAAACCTTGAAGATATGGGAAAAGCTGAAAAAAATACCGCCACGTCGACAGATGGTGGCTGGGTTGGGATTACGGACAAATATTGGTTGGTGGCCCTGATTCCAGACCAGAATAAAAATTTTAGTGCGGAAGTATATCGCCGGGGTGACGGGGTTAACGAAAGATTTTATGCCAATTATTTCCATAATTGGACGGTCTTGAACGTGGGCGATAGTTACGAAGAGAAATCCCGCCTGTTTGCAGGTGCCAAAAGAGTCTCCCTGCTGGATAATTATACGGAAACGCAGGATGTGAAAATGTTAAACTACGCCATTGACTGGGGTATGTTTGACTTTCTGACCAAGCCGATCTTTTATCTTCTGGAAATATTATATAATTTTGCCGGTAATTTTGGGGTCGCTATTTTACTGTTGACGGCTCTTGTTAAGCTGGCCCTGTTTCCGATTGCCAACAAAGGCTATAAATCCATGAATAAGATGAAGATCCTGCAACCAAAGATGCAGGCTCTGAAGGAAAAATGCGGGGACGATAAGGTCAAGCTACAAAAAGCCACTATGGAATTATACAAAAAGGAAAAGGTCAATCCTGTTACCGGATGCCTGCCGATATTTTTACAGTTTCCGATATTCTTCGCCCTGTATAAGGTGCTGTATGTGACCATTGATATGCGCCATGCGCCTTTCTTTGGCTGGATCAAGGATTTGTCGGCGCCGGATACCATGCTGGTGACTAATTTATTTGGCCTGATTCCATGGGAGCCTACCGGCTTTCTGGCCTTGGGTATTTTGCCGATCTTTATGGGATTTACCATGTGGCTTCAAATGCAGATGAATCCCTCTTCGGGTGATCCCTTGCAGCGTAAGATCATGTTGTTCATGCCGATCATATTTACCTTCATGCTGTCTCAATTCTCTGTTGGACTTGTGATATATTGGACGTTCAGTAATATTCTGGGTATCCTCCAGCAATGGATTTTGATGCGCCGTCAGGAACAGGTTCCGGCCATTCAGAAAGCCGAATAATAGTGACGACAGATAATATGACAGAAGAACAAAAGGCGGCCAGTATAGAGCGGGGCCGTCTTTTGTTTGCTTCGCGGGCAGAATTTATGCTGGGTGTTGTTGCCTTGGCTCATTTGCCGCCGGCTGATATGGTGGAAGTGTCTTTTGCGGGACGATCCAACGTGGGAAAATCGAGCCTGCTCAACGCGCTCACCGGACAGAATGGTCTGGCGCGAACCTCTAACACGCCGGGCAGAACGCAGGAAGTAAATTTCTTCACCCTAGGCACGAAAGGTAAGGATGGGCTTTATCTTTCTGATCTTCCGGGATATGGTTATGCTAAGGTTTCGCGCAGCCTGGTCAAGGAATGGACCAAGCTCTTGAAAAGTTACCTTCGGGGCCGGCCTAATCTGCGGCGGGCTTTTGTTTTGGTCGACAGTCGCCATGGCCTGAAGGATAGTGATGGCGAAATTATGGATATGATGGATGAATGTGCGGTTTCTTACCAAATTGTTCTGACAAAAATTGATAAAATTAAAAAACCGGCGCAGGAACAAATATTACAAAAGACGCAGGCCGCCATCTCAAAAAGAGTAGCGGCGCATCCCGATGTAATACTGACCAGTTCAGAAAAGGGGGACGGAATTGCAGAGCTGCGGGCTGTTGTTGCTGACCTTGTTTATGGGGACTAATATATGGGAATTATATTTTTATGACCGATAATAGCATACCGGATTTGGACAAACAAAAAGCCAGTTGGATTAAAAAAGCCAGCATATTATCTGAGGCGTTACCCTACATGCGCCGATATAGCGGCAAGACCATTGTGATAAAATATGGGGGCCATGCTATGGGTGATGAGGATCTGGCCTTAAGTTTTGCCCATGATGTGGTTCTCATGAAACAAGTCGGGATGAACCCCATTGTTGTCCATGGGGGCGGGCCACAAATTGGCCGTATGCTGGAACGCCTGAAAATTGAAAGTGCGTTTGTTGATGGGCTTCGCGTGACGGATAAAGCCACGGTTGAAGTGGTTGAAATGGTGCTGTCCGGCAATATCAATAAATCTATTGTCGGGGCGATTAACAGCGTGGGCGGACATGCCGTTGGCTTAAGCGGCAAGGATAACAACCTTGTGGTTGCGGAGCCTTTACGCCGGACGAAAAAAGACCCGGATTCTCAGATTGAGCAAGTGTTGGATCTTGGATTTGTAGGCTATCCCAAGGATGTGAACGCACAATTTCTGGAAATGTTTCAGGACACGAATATCATTCCGGTGATTGCCCCAATAGGGCTTGGCCGTAAAGGTGAAACCTATAATATTAATGCAGATACAATGGCCGGTGCGCTTGCCGGTGCTGTCAAGGCAGAGCGGCTGTTATTGCTGACCGATGTGGCGGGGGTTTTGGATGAAAATAAAAAGTTAATTCAGGAATTAACTGAAGATAAAACCCGCAGTCTGATTGCAGATGGTACCATACACGGCGGGATGATTCCAAAAGTGGATACATGTGTTCATGCGCTGGAAAAGGGGGTTGGCGGATCCGTGATTATTGATGGGCGGGTCGAGCATGCCCTGTTGCTGGAATTATTCACGGAACATGGTGTCGGGACATTAATCCGAAGCAATGGGTAAATCAGGACTGATCGTGCTTTATATGTCTCAGTTTGCATCTCTGGACCTGCACCTCTGGGCCTGCATCTCTGGGCCTGAGCCTGGGGCGTTAATTTACGCGCCGCCGTCATAGAGGGCCAGATCATAATTCATTTCGACTTCTGATAACGGGAAATCCTGGCCGCCCTTGGCGTTAAGAACCTGGCTTCTCGGAACGCAGGCAATCTCCAGCTGGATTTTAATAGCGGTTCTCATGTTAAGTTCGCTGCGCCATGCTAGGGCCACAACGCGCCGGGCCTTTTTAGAACCGATAATTTTTCGCACCGAAGCCACGGGCATTTTTGACATTTGTGCCAAGCAGTTAAACAAAAGTTCGCGCTGGCGATTTTTAACGGTATTCTCAATGAAAGCATCATCAAGCAAACCTTTTTCGTAGAAATTCCTGGCTTGATCCTCCAGGGTTTCGTCGTTTGCCCCCTCTATATCTACGTCTTTGATTCGTTCCCTTACGCGGGATAAAAGGTCTTCAGCCACGTCCTGGTCAAGATCATAGGAGCTGATCATCTGGCTGACCAGTGATGAGGCGACAAAACCCGCGATACGCTTGATGGCCCGCATGGACAGATTGGCACAGCTTACCAATGGGGGATGCAATAGTTCAATTTCAGTTGCCTGATCAATGATGGCATCCAGTGTTTCTTCCCTGATTTGGGCATTTTTATTTGCCAGTAGGGCCGCAACAGCGGGAATATCCAGAGATGATGTGATAGCCTCTGAGGTGTCTTCGTCCACATGACTTCTTTTTGCGATGGCGGTTAAGGCCCCATCGACAGTTGTCGCCGCGATGATTTCTTTCAAATCTTCCGTGCTGAGCAGCGGTGAATATTCCAATATGGGCGCGCAGACTTCGAGCAAATCATCCGCGGCAAGGCGCATGATGATATGTTTGGGGACACAGTCGAATGTTTTTAGCTCTTCCGAGACGATGCGGCGTACCTGAGGCAATTGATCACTGGCCAGTGTTTCAAGAATGGTAATGGCCTGCTCACGGATTTTTGTAACTTCCGCTTCCTCAAGATCAGGCAACATGCGGGCTATTTTGCGGGCCAGTTCCTGCCGGACTTCCATATCTTCGTCGTTGACCAGGATATGGTCAGCCTGATGAGGCGTGCTTTTATTCAGGGCTATTTTCCGGCGGACTTCAGCGGATTTGTCCGTTGCCAGATAATAGAGAATTTCAGGCTTGGTATCCTCTTGTCCGGCAAGTGTACTCTTATCCGATTTCTTTTTTTCTGCCAAAGCATCGCGGGCTTCTTCGTAGGAATATTTTTTGTCACTCACGCCCCACAGGCGTTGAACAATGTTTTTAAGCATCAGGGTAACCTTTTTGTTGGGCCGTGTTGTCTTTTGAAAGGGGTGATTTATCCGGATTATAAATGACGCAAGATGCCTTGCCGGCAGATTTCGCCTGATAAAGGGCATCGTCCGAATTTTTCATCAATTCATCAAAAGTCTGTGGTGTGTCGGGATGGCAGATCGCAAGCCCAACTGAAATAGACAGTTGCGGCCCCGTAACGTTTGCAATTTGGGACAATTGAGATCCGGCGGCGATAAATTTTTGAGATTTTATCATGGCGTCTGTTTCTGAAACATCATCCAGCCAAATGGCAAATTCATCACCGCCCAGGCGGGCCGAATAATCGCCGATACGGATGCTGTCATTAATGATACGGGCCAGTTCCTGCAATATCAGGTCACCATGAGCATGACCTTTGGTGTCGTTGACGTTTTTAAAATTATCAAGATCAATATAGAGCAGGGCACCAACGGTATGGCTTCTGGTTTGGTTCTTGATCCGTTTATTGACTTCACTTGTGAAGGCCCGGCGGTTTAACAGGCCTGTCAGGTCATCGGTGAAGGCCCGTCGTTCAAGTTCCCTATGGGTAATCACCTGTTCGATGGCGATGCCAAGGTGGCTCGTTATGCCATTAAAAAGATGTGTCTCATCACCTTGCCAATCATTGTTATGCCGAACGAGGATAATCGCCCCATTGTCTTTGGCATGATGACCGGTGAGACCCATAATAACCTGTTGTTTTTCCAATTGGAAAGATTGGATTTTGCTTAACCCTTCTTCGGAATTCTGCCATGCCTCCATGGTTTTCTGGCACAGGGTATATATCAGTTCCGGATTTGGTAATTGGCCCTGCTCCTGCCTTACGGCTGCTGTGAAAACGCCGTCACTGTCCCAGACTTTTTCCAGGATGCAACTATAGTCAGCTTTAATGCCCTCCATTGCGGCTTTGAGGGCATTTTCCATCATATCCGCAGGCGTTACAATATTTTGTATTGTGGCAATAATTTTGTTAAGTACATGTTCACGTTTATTGATACGGCGTAACAGGGATTCTTTTTCTCGCGTATGGGTGATGTCCTGACATACGCCGCGCGCGCCCTGCCATTTGGCGTTGCTGTCCAGCACAGGAACCGCAGAAACAAGAAGGCAGGCCATATTGCCATCGGCCCTTTTGAGCCATAGTTCCATTTCAGAGACTTTATCTGTGGTGTCAAAGGGATTGTTGATATCTGCACCAATGATCATTTCCTGAGAATTTCGCCCATTCAGTTCATAGGCCGTATAGCCCAGAATGCCTTTTGGGGATACATAGATAAAGTTACCATTTCTGTCTGTTTCCCAAGCAAAATCAGTGGAGCAGCTAACCAGATCCTTGAACATCTGACGGGATTCAACCAGGGCATCGGTCAGGTTATGTTCAACGGTTGTTTCCCGGCCAAATAAAAATACCAGTGGGACTGCTTTGGGGTCATTCTGCTTTATGGGAAAAGTATAAAGGTCGTAATGGCGTAGTCCGCCGCTCTCATCCATGGATGCTTTTTGCGTATCAGGACAAGCATTGGACAGGCATCTGGAAATCATACTTTTTAGGAAAGCTTCCTGATCGTGGATAGACCCGAGTAATCCTTTGGCAAAAATATTGTGATGTTTTACATTCATGTCGCCATCAACAATAAGCGCAGGCCCTGGAAACATATCAACCATCAGAGATGGTTCGAATTGACAGCTGGGGAAGGATATATTATTCAGCTTTTTATATTCATCTTTTGTATTTAGCAAAACACGTGCGATATTAGGTTCCATAAAAAAGATACTCAGGTTAAACAAATTAAAGGACGAATTTTTGATTGGCTTATCGTTCTGAAAACGCTTTAAAGGACATATTATCTGATTATCTTTAACAAGAAGTTTATTACATAAAAAATTTATGACAAGAAGGGGGGAATGTTTGAGAAAATTTAATTTATTAGGGATGACGCATATAAAACATAGTGAACATTGGATTTTTGATTTGGATAATATTTCGCTCTTGCGCAAAATACGCTTGGTTTTCCAGCCTGAACCGAGCTGAAATCTGCGGTAAAAGATTGACAGTTTACGGCTAATCAGTATTGTCTGGAAAAAGCTGGCCACAATATATCTACAGGAAACATTTATGACCGATCCGTCATTGGAAAATACGATTAATCTGGCTTGGACAAATCAGTCGGAAATCACGACGTCAACTACTGGTGAGGTAAGGGACGCGGTTGAGCATGTCCTCAATCTTTTGGATAGCGGCAGGTTGCGTGTGGCGGCTAAAGAAGGCGGAAAATGGATCGTTCATCAGTGGCTTAAAAAGGCCGTTTTATTGTCTTTCCGCCTGAATGAAATGAAAATAATCGGGGGTGGCCCGGGGCGAAATACCAATTGGTATGATAAGGTACCGTCAAAATTTGAAGGCTGGGATGCGGATAAATTTGATCAGGCCGCCTTTCGCGCCGTGCCAAGTGCCGTTGTTCGCCATTCGGCTTATATTGCGCCGGGTGCGGTATTGATGCCCTGCTTTGTTAATCTTGGTGCCTATGTGGGCGAGGGAACCATGGTTGATACATGGACAACCGTTGGGTCCTGCGCGCAAATTGGCAAAAATGTTCATTTATCCGGCGGCGTGGGTATTGGCGGCGTACTGGAGCCACTACAGGCAGAACCTGTGATTATTGAGGATAATTGTTTCATTGGGGCCCGCTCCGAAGTGGCCGAAGGCGTTATCGTCGAAGAAGGCGCTGTGCTCAGCATGGGCGTATATATCGGGGCATCGACCAAGATCATTGATCGGGAGACCGGCGAAATTTTCATGGGCCGCGTGCCGAGCTATAGTGTGGTTGTGCCGGGTGCTTTACCGGGCAAGCCGTTGCCGGATGGCGCGCCGGGCCCAAGTCTGTATGCGGCCGTTATTGTTAAGCGTGTCGATGCCCGCACCCGTTCTAAAACGTCGATTAATGAGCTGTTGAGGGATTGATGATTATTGATCCAGAAAAATTCACCCAGGATTTAATCCGTTGCCCGAGCGTAACGCCGGAAGATGCCGGCGCGCTGGATGTTTTACAGGCCGCATTGGAAAGTATGAATTTTGTCTGCCACCGACTGCCCTTTTCAGAGGCAGGCGAGGCGACCGTTGATAATCTTTATGCCCGGCTTGGCACCGCAGCCCCAAATTTCTGTTTTGCCGGCCATACGGATGTGGTGCCGGTGGGCAGCATCGGTGAATGGCAAAATGGCCCCTTTGATGGCACCATTCGGGACGGCATACTCTATGGGCGGGGGGCATCGGACATGAAGGGCGCCATTGCCGCCTTTGTTTCTGCGGTATCGGGTTTCCTTGACAGCAGGAATGATTTTGCAGGATCAATCAGTTTTCTCATCACGGGCGATGAAGAGGGCCCGGCTGTTAATGGTACCGTTAAGATGCTCGACTGGCTTGAAAAAAATGGGGAAACGCTGGATTACTGTCTGGTCGGGGAGCCGACAAATCCTGCGAAAATCGGTGATATGGCCAAGATAGGACGGCGCGGTAGTCTGAATACAACGCTTACGGTGAAGGGGGTTCAGGGTCATGTGGCCTATCCCCATCTGGCTGAAAATCCGATCCCCCGTTTGGTGAAAATGCTGGATGGCCTTTTGGCGAGAAAATTTGAGGATGGTAATACTCATTTTCAGGCATCAAATCTGGAAATAGTCTCCATCGATGTTGGCAATAGCGCCAGTAACGTCATTCCGGCGCAGGCCGCAGCGCGGTTTAATATCCGTTTTAACAATGAACAGGCCGATGCGGGACTGCAACGCTGGATCAGGGCGGTTTGTGATGATGTTGGCGGGGCATATGACCTTAACATGAAGGCGTCGGGCGATGCGTTTTTAACCGCGCCTGGAACGTTAAGCGAATTGATTGCAGGCGCCGTTAAGAAAGTCACAGGACGAGATGTGGAACTGAGCACATCCGGCGGCACGTCCGATGCAAGATTCATTAAAAATCATTGCCCCGTATCTGAATTTGGCCTGGTTAATAAAACCATGCATAAAGTGGATGAATGTGTTCATCTTGACGACCTTGCCCAATTGACAAAAATCTATCATGAAATATTAACCGCTTTTTTCAAGAGTTGACTCAATGGAACGAAAACCGCCCCTGATTAATTATTTTATCGGATCGCTCACCGGGGCGTGGCAATTAATAAAGCTAAACCCGCAGGCCATGGATTATTTTGATAAATCTGCGGATGGGTTTTGGAAGTCATTCTGGGCCATTATTCTTGTTGCGCCATTATTTTTTCTGGGCTTGAATATAAGTTATGAACCGGCGGTAGCGGAGGGACATCAAGTCTCTCTTATGGCTCATATCGTAGAGTTTTTCCTGAGACTGCCGCTCATCGCCCTGGTGATGGCCTATTTCACAAAATTTCTGAAGATTGATACCCATTATTCGGATATGATTATTGCGTCCAATTGGTTATGGGTTGTTGCCAATTATATTATTCTGTCGCTCTCTATACTGATAAGTCTGGAGATATTACCCATCCAGGCGGGTACCCTTCTGGTCGTGGCGGTGGCGGTGTATCTTGAATTATATGTCATATGGTTTCTGTTCAAGCAGTCCTTACAAATTAGCGGCTGGCTTGCCTTCGGTGTTATGGTCTTCAAGGCCTTGTTCACCCTGTCGGTGATGCAGGTTATTATTCGGATATTCTGACGGATATTCTGATGGTATGGTTTTTGGCCAATATATCCTTAAGTATAATCCACATTCATAAAATATAATCCCTCGGGCGGCGCATTATAAGCGAGGGCCCGCCTGTCGCGGGCGTTTAGGGAATCTTGAAGGTCTTGTCTGGTCCATTTTCCGCGCCCGACATAATAGAGCGCGCCGACCATGGAGCGCACCTGATGATGCAGAAATGATTTGGCAGAGGTATCAATATAAATATTTTCACCCTCCCGCCTTACGGTTAATTTATCAAGGGTTTTGACGGCGGACTGTGATTGGCAATCCACGCTGCGGAAGGTGGTGAAGTCATGATGACCAACCAGAATTTGTGCGGCATCATGCATCAAACCCTCATCAAGGGGGAATTTTATATGCCACGCCCGATCCGCCTGAAAGGTCAGCGGGGCCCGGCGGTTGATAATGTGATAGCGATAATAGCGCTTTGTCGCTGAAAACCGCGCTTGAAAATCTTCTGTAACCCTCTCTGAAGCGAGCACGGAGACCGGTTGCCTTTTTAAATGATAGTTCAGCGCATCCATGACTTTATAGGCCTGATATTCCTGAAGAAAATCCACATGGCAGACCATGCCGCAGGCATGAACGCCGGCATCCGTGCGTCCGGCGCCGTGGAAATCCAGCGTCTGATGGCAGAATTTCTTTGCCGCTTCGGTCAGAATACTCTGAACAGATCGCCCCTCATTCTGCTTTTGCCAGCCTACAAGGCCTGTGCCAAAAAACTCCAAGGTTAATTTATAGCGAAAAACTTGGCTCTCTTCTGTCATGAAAAGATCGTTCCGAGCGGCAATTGAAGGCCATGGCTCAGGGCCTCTGCCATTATGGGTCCTTTGCCGGCCCGCTGGGCTTTGAGTATGCGAATAGCCTGTCCATCACCGCAGGCGATGGTCATGGGCAAGGCGATTAAACAGCCTGCTGATCCCTTGCCCTTTTTGACTTCGGCTTCTAACATTTTTATACGTTGCCCGCCTGCCGTGCTGAATGCGCCGGGGAAGGGGCTAAGGCCATGAATATGATTGCGTATTTCCTCGGCGGGTCTGTTCCAGTCGATGAGGGCTTCCGGCTTCTGAATTTTCTTGGCATAGGTTATGCCCTCATCACCTTGAGGGACAGGGATCAAGGTGCCAGAGACATATCCTTCGAGTGCGGGAAGAATGGCTTCAGCGCCCAAGGCCGCCAATTTGTCATGGAGGCTTCCCGTGGTGTCCTTAAGTGAAATGGCAATAGGCCGTTCCAATATGACGGGGCCGGTATCAAGGCCCGCCTCCATGAGCATGATATCAACGCCTGTTATCTTATCCCCGGCCATGATCGCCCGATGAATAGGGGCCGCCCCCCGCCAGCGCGGCAGGAGGGAGGCATGAATATTTATGCAGCCATGACGGGGGGCTTCCAGGATAGCCGTGGGCAGAATCAGGCCGTAGGCGACCACCACGGCCACATCTAAATCCAGATCTTTAAATTTTTGCTGTTCTTCGGGAGATTTCAGACTTTTGGGGGTGAATGTCGGAATATTCAGGCGGGCGGCCAGATCCTGTACGGGTGAGGGCCGTTCTTTTTTGCCGCGCCCGGACCTGCTGGGGGGCTGGCTATAAACAGCGGCAATTTCATGGCCCGCATCGAATAGGGCCTGTAGAATATTAATGGAAAATTCAGGCGTACCCATGAAGGCAATGCGCAATTCTCAATCCTCCCGGGCCAGTTTCCTGACCTTTCGTACGGCGATATCTCTTTTCAGGCCAGACAGATAGTCAATGAAAACGATACCGTTCAGATGGTCTATTTCATGCTGAATGCAGGTGGAGAGAAGACCTGTCGCATGGATTTTCTGTTCTTTGCCGTGATAATCAAGGTAGGAAAGCTTGCATTCTGCCGGGCGGTCAATATCGGCATATTGTTCAGGGACGCTCAGGCAGCCTTCATTATAGACGGCGATATGTTCGGATGTCCATGTGATCACCGGATTAACATAATATTTTGGTTCAGGTGCCTCTGGATCTTCTGATAAATCCATAACCAGAACACGGATCGGTTTGCCGACTTGTATCGCCGCCAGTCCAATACCCGGTGCGGCATACATGGTGTCCAGCATGTCATCCATAAAGGCGCGCAAATCATCATCAACGGCATCAACGGCAGTGGATACTGTCTTTAACAAGGGGTCCGGTACGGTGATGATGGATAATATCGTCATAATTTCCTGATCTGTCTTGTATCGTGTAAACTTGTAGGTAGTATGATACGCTTCAATCGTCAAGTATATGACGGTTATTATATTAAATTAGGCTCAAAAATTGATGGGGATCATCATGGACCAGACCACGTTAATCATTACAATTGCGGCTTGTGGTATGCTCGGACTTGGCGTGCTTATCATCATGCTGGTCCGGCGTGTGGCACGTGATAACCGGGAAATGGCCTTGCGTTTGGAAGAAAATCGCAGTGCCGCCAACAATCAGATGCAACATATGATACAGGTTACCGCGTCTCTTGATGGCCGCCTGAACCAGATGTCAGATCAATCAACCAAAGAGGCTGCTGAAATGAATCGCACCCTGGCGGAGCGGCTTGACAAAGTCAGTCAGCGTATGGGGGAAAGCCTGGAGAAAACCAATAAGAACACCACGGACAGCCTCGGGGACCTGAAAAGCAGGCTTGCCGTTATTGATGAAGCGCAGAAGAATATCACGGCCTTGAGTGATCAGATGGTCGGGCTGCAGGACATTCTGTCCAACAAGCAGGCCCGCGGGGCCTTTGGCGAAATTCAATTAAAAGATTTGGTCACGCAAATTCTGCCGCCCAATGCTTATGGTTTTCAGGCGCAGATGAGCAATGGCAGGCGTGCGGATTGCCTGATTAAATTGCCGAATCCGCCGGGCAGTATAGTGGTGGATGCCAAATTCCCGCTGGAAAGCTATCATGCCCTGCGCGGGGCCAGTAATGAGGCGGAAAAAAAAGCGGCGATCAGCCGCTTTAAGGCGGATATCCTGAAACATGTGAAAGATATTTCGGAAAAATATATCATCATCGGCGAAACGGCAGAATCAGCGCTGATGTTTTTACCCAGCGAGGCGGTCTATGCGGAATTGCATGCAAGTTTTTCAGATGTTGTCGAAAAATCTTATCGGGCCAAAGTCTGGATCGTCAGTCCAACCACCTTGATGGCGACGTTAAATACGGTTCGGGCCGTGTTGAAAGATGCCCGCATGCGTGAGCAGGCCGGTGTTATTCAAACGGAAGTCGGCATATTGATCGAGGATGTATCGCGCCTTGATGATCGGGTCGGGAAATTACGCACCCATTTTCATTTGGCAGAAAAAGACATTGGGATGATCGAAACATCGGCCCGAAAGATTACAAGCCGCGGTGAGAAGATCGAAGGACTGCAATTGGCAGAAAGCGAAAATCCACAAGCTGTTATAGATCCTGCCCCTGGTAGATTGAGGGTGTAGATTAACGGTGGAATAGGCGATAGGCGCGCATATCAGCGCTTGATCGTATCTTCTTGCGTAAAATTTCAGGAATTTTTTCTTCAGAAGGGTCGTCTGGTCAGAAGGGTCGTCTGGATTGTAGCGCTGCTGTCAAGGTGCCATCATCGAGATAATCCAGCTCCCCGCCAACGGGAACGCCGTGAGCGAGCCGGGTTATCGTTGCCGCTGTATTTTTTAATCTATCCGTTATGTAATGGGCGGTGGTTTGTCCATCGACGGTGGCATTGGTGGCAATGATGACTTCGGTGATATTGCTGGCCAGTACCCTTTCGATGAGGGAAGATATATTTAAGTCATCAGGTCCGACGCCGTCCAATGCGGATAAGGTGCCGCCGATGACATGATAGCCCCCGTTATAGGACCCGGATCTTTCCAATGCCCAAAGATCGGCTACATCTTCAATGACACATATGGTGTTATGATCCCGCCGGGCATCGTTACAGACATGGCAAGGGTCTGTTGTGTCCAGATTGCCGCAGGTGCTGCAGGGGTTTACCTGTTCTGCCACCTCGGCCAATGCCGTGGATAGCGGACGCATTACGGTGTCCTTTTTTTTGATCAATTGCAGGGCAGCGCGCCGGGCCGAACGGGGGCCAAACCCGGGCAATTTTGACAGAAGCTGGATCAGCTGATCCAGTTCAGAACCATAAGAAGATTTGCGATACAAATGATTTACCCTTAAGGTTGAAGGCTGTTAAAAGGGCAAATTAAAACCTTCCGGCATTTGCATGCCGCCGGTAATTTTAGCCATTTCATTTTGTGAATTTTCCTCGACCTTACGTTTGGCTTCATTGAAGGCAGCAACGATCAGGTCTTCAACCATTTCCGCATCATCACCGTTAAAAATAGACGGATCAATTTTTAATGTTTTCATATTTCCCTTGCCGTTAAGGGTTACAGAAACAAGACCGCCGCCGGATTGGCCGGTACATTCGGCTTTTTCCAAAGTCGCCTGCATATCGGACATTTTGCCCTGCATTTCCTGCGCCTGTTTCATCATTTTACTTAGGTTTTTCATGTCTTCTCCAGATAGGTGGTTATCTATTGGGCTTTGAATTATGTTTAATCAAGGCCGAATTCGTCTTCGCTGATCAGGAAATGCTTTGCGGTAAAATCAGCAGTGCCGTCATCCAACATCGTAAATTCATCACGTTTTTTACGAATATCAGAAATTCTGGCCCCTGGGAACTGCGCCAGTAGGGCTTTGACGATAGGTGTCGTCATTAGCCGCGCCCTGAGCTGCCGGTTATGTGCCAATTCCTGTTCATAAAGCGTGTCATCTCCTTGTTCTGTCGTCAGGGAAATGATCCAGTTTGTATTGGTCCATTGCTTAAGCAGACTGATCATTCGGCCGGTCAGGTCTTTTGGGGCCTGTTGTTTCAGGCGGATATCGAGGCGACCCGGCGCGAAGCTTTCCAGGTGAGTATTGTCATTAAGCTGGAACGCGATAGCGGCTTCACTATGGCGTTCAAAAAGCGCGACAAAAGCGTCAAAACTATCCGGTGACATTTCATAATCTTGTTGCGTTTCCGGGCCTAGCTGAGTTTCCGGCAGAATATCTTGCGCGAGGATGCGGGCTTGTCCATTGCTGCGGATAACCTGGAAAGCTTTCGGCGCATCATTGTTACTGCTGTCCTGTGAGGGCAGCGGCGCAGAACGGCCCCCGGAAACAGTGCCAGAAACAGAACCAGCACCTGAAACAGCACCAGAAGTACCTGATGCTGTGGGCGGTACTGTGTTTTTCAAGTGTTTGATCATATCGCCTGGCGTGGGCAATTTTGCGGCGTAGGTCATCCGTACAAGGACCATTTCTGCGGCGGCAAGCGGTGATGGTGCCAGCCGAACTTCATCAAGGCCTTTCAATAACATCTGCCAGCTGCGCGTTAAGACAGGTATGCTGAGGGCGGTGGCCATTTCAAGACCTTCGGTGCGTTCAGCTTCAGATGTGACACTATCCTCCCCCGGATCGGGCACGACTTTTAAGCGGGTGAGCCAATGGGTTAATTCGAGCATATCGCTTAAAATTACTTCCGGGTCCGCGCCATGAACATACTGGTGCCGCAATTGGGTAAGGGCCGTGGCCGTATCGCCTTTCATGATGACTTTATACAGATCAAGCACCTGCGCCCGATCGGCGAGCCCCAGCATATCGCGAACCTGTTGTTCGGTCACCTTACCGGCACCATGGGCCAGCGCCTGATCCAACAGGCTCAAACCGTCCCGAACCGACCCTTCAGCCGCGCGGGAAATCATGACCAGGGCATTATCCTCTATTTCACAATCTTCCTGCACGGTAATTTTTTTAAAATGACTGTTGAGCTGTTCGATGGATATCCGACGTAAATCAAAGCGTTGACACCGGCTGAGCACGGTGACCGGAACTTTACGTATCTCTGTTGTGGCAAAGATAAATTTGACATGTTCCGGTGGCTCTTCCAATGTCTTTAAAAGGGCGTTAAAGGCATTGCGGGACAGCATATGGACTTCGTCGATGATGTATATTTTAAAACGCGCCGAGACCGAGGCATACCGCACCCCTTCGATGATTTCGCGAATATCATCCACACCGGTTCGGCTTGCGGCGTCCATCTCCATTACATCAACATGCCGGGATTCGGCGATCGCTATGCAATTTTCACATATCCCGCAGGGGGCTATCGTCGGGCCACCTTTCCCATCCTTGCCAATACAATTTAAGGCTTTGGCGATAATGCGGGCGGTGGTGGTTTTGCCGACACCGCGAACGCCTGTCAGGATGAAAGCATGGGCCAAACGACCCGTTTCAATGGCATTGGACAATGTGCGAACCATGGCTTCCTGCCCGATAAGCTCATCAAAATTAACCGGACGATATTTTCGCGCCAGAACACGGTAGTTTTCATCAGTATTGTTTTTTGGCGTTTCTGACATAGGGGATTTTATCCATCGTAAAATTATTTATGTCACTATAAAACTGCTCGGAAGAATTTGCCAGTAGTGAGTTTATTTTTTTGCGGAAAAGATTGATAGAAGGGCTATTGGACAAGCCGGGGAAAGAAGTCAAGGTGAGAGGTTGGACAACCCAACATATCCCGTTACGGCTGCTCCCTTCCGGGTCTGACCGGATTGGCGGGTCAATTGTCTGCCAACCTCTCGGGCGCATATATGGTCTTTTTTTGACATAAGATCAAGTCAGTTATTCCCTGGGCTGGAAAAAAAATATTGCCTGTGGCAATCTCGGTATAATTTCTTGCCGATGTAATATCAAAACCTGGCCAGTGTAATATCAAAATAAGGGATATAAAATGACGGATGAGTGTATTTTTGCCGGCTTTCCACTTGATCCTGCGGATCATTTTCGGGACGATGAAGAATGGCTTGTCTCAAGCCGTGCTGCGAAATCCAGCCGTTTCCTGCTATATGGGCGCGGGCGGCCCCTGATGGATATTTCCAAAGGGCTCAGGGATATTTCCAAAGGGCTCAGGCCTGCGTATAAAACGGCGCAGGATATCAATGCCATTACGGGCGGTGATTGGGATAATACGGATTGGGTTTTCATCGGAACTGATGGGGACGCCGCCATTTTTGCGGTTGCGGTTGGCGGCAAGCTTGCGCTTGGGGCCCATGAAAAATTCATTGATCTTCGCTCATTTGCGCTTCAGGTTGGCGCGCGTGGGTTTAATGCTATGCCTTCTCTGCTCGGACGCGGCAAGATGTTGCTTGAATGGCAGGGCCGGCGGCATTTTTGTTCCTGCTGTGGTTATAAAACGCGGACAGAGCGCGGCGGGTATGTGCGAAAATGCCTGAATGAGGCTTGCGGGGCAGATCATTTCCCGCGCACGGATCCAGTTGTCATTATGCTTGTTATTTCTGGAGACAAATGTCTGCTGGGCCGGGGCAAGGGCTGGCCCGAAGGGAATTATTCCGCGCTGGCGGGTTTCATGGAACCGGGCGAGACAATTGAGGAGGCTGTGCAGCGGGAAGTCAGGGAAGAATCAGGCATTGAAATAGGCCGGGTCAATTATGTTAAAAGCCAGCCCTGGCCTTTTCCCTCATCCCTGATGATTGGCGTTCGGGCCGAGGCCCTGACCACGAAAATCACCCTTGATACCAATGAGCTTGAGGATGCAAACTGGTTTGATAAGGCGTATTTGCAGGACGTCTTTGAGAGCGGCGGCAGCCCCTCTTTTAAAATCCCGCCGAAAATCGCCATTGCGCGATTTTTATTGGATGCCTGGTTGCAGGAGGACTAAACCTATTGTATCAGTAGAAACAGTATTTTCTACTTGCTTGATATGCTCAGAAACACCTAAAGGAAAAACAACTATGGGACAACCAACGTTAACCTATCAAGGAACCATCTTCCCTTGGCATTGTGATCATATGGGGCATATGAATGTCATGTATTATGTGGGGAAATTTGATGAAGCCACATGGAGTTTTTGTTCAATTATAGGGCTTCATGGCCGCAAAATGCGGGATGAAAAAAAAGGTATAGTCGCCGTAGAACAGCACATACAGTATAAGGGCGAGCTCATGGCGGGAGATGTCATAACCATCTATAGTGAAATTGTCGAACATAGCGATAAGTCTGTTAAATTCCGCCATGAAATGCGTAATATCGAGACGGGAAAGATCGCCGCGATCACCACATTGACCGGACTGTATTTTGATAAAGTCGCCCGTAAAGCCATCAGCTTTCCCGATGAGATCAAAGCTAAGTTAATTGAAACTATAGGCTAGGCTATTTTGTAACAATTAGAGGGTAGCGTGCTACCCTTTAATTGTAAATATGATTAATACTTAAGCCTTGGTAGATTTAGGCTGGAAAGCTTTAAAGAAATTAGAATCTTGGAAGCGTGTTAGCATACGCATGTTAAAGAAGTGCATAAACCCTAGAACTAGAATGACCAAGCCAATTTTTGTACTTAGAAATTCTATGGCAGTGACGGCATCTATAGGTTTTTTGCCATAGCGCAATGCTAATGAGACAAATCCAATATTTACTAAATAAAATCCAACGAGCAGTAGATGATTAATTGAGTCTGCAAGTTCCATATTACCATTAAAAGTCTCTACCAGAAAAACGCGACCATTTTTGTTAAGTGTACGCCCTACCCAGAAAGTAACAAGCAGGCTTATCAAGATATAACTTACATATGTGTAGACCATCATTGTCTTTTCTCCTGTTTCATGTTATTGATTTGTTAGTTAGCTAATAAGCTAAATAATGCAATATAGATGTTTAGATAATTAGTCAACTAGCTAATTAATAATTTGTGAGAATAATATGGAAAAAGTTTTTCAAGCTCTGTCATCTTCTGTTCGGCGAAAAATTCTGGCCTATTTATCAGGAACTGATATGACTGCAGGTGAAATCGCTGAAAAATTTGATATTTCGAAACCATCCGTATCCAAACATCTTAGTATTTTGGAGAATGCCAACTTAATTATAGGCAGTAAAAAAGGTCAATATATTCATTATCATTTGGTCGGGGACAATTTAGTGAATACGCTAAATGGTTTTGTCCAGCAAGTTTGTCCAGTAGCACGCCCTCTTATCAAAGAAAGCCAGCAGAAGAATGCTTCGAAAAATATAAAAGAATGAATTATACAGAAAATATATTCATTATCGGTTAGGGCGTTTCCAGCGTTGCGGCGATTTTCTTTAAACCGTCTTTAATCAAATCAACATCCAGATGGCCGTAACCGAGGGTGAAACCATGCCATGGGGATGGGGCAAAGTGGCAGTGGGTGATGTTATTCAGGTTTACGCCCTTTTCCTGCAGGTGGTCATGAAGTTTCTTCACATTCATATCGGCCATATCGGCGGAAATTTCGAGGAAACAATGCAGCCCGGCGTCCAGCCCAAAGATGTTAAATCCCTTTGGTAAATGCGCCAGTCCTTTGTGCATTTCTTTGTTGAGGATGGCGTAATGTCGGTGCATCCGGCGGATATGCTTGTCAAGTTCCCCTCTTTGAATGAAATGAGCCATCGCCTGTTGTAATAACCATGGTGGCTGCATATGGTTCTTTTCAATTTCAGGGGTGATGGCGCGGCGCATGGCTTCAGGTGCGATCATATATCCCAACCTTATGGCAGGGGATAGGCTTTTTGACATACTGGAGAAATAGATCACATGTCCGGTTTCATCCTGGGCTTTCAAGGAAGGTAGGGGGGCCACATTATATCGAAATTCGCTATCATAATCATCTTCCAGTATAAAGGCGTCATGACGTTTGGCCCAGTCCAGCAGGGCAATTCTTCGCGGCAAGGACAGACGAAAACCCAAGGGAAATTGATGGGACGGGGTGCAGAACAGTAATTTGGCCCGGTTCGGCATAGTCGGTAAATCGGATAGTATCAGCCCTTCCTGGTCAATGCCGATGGGCTGGATTTCATGACCATAACGTTGAAATATATCCCTGGCCGCGGCAAAGCCCGGGTTTTCAAGGCAAATGATCGGCTTGAAAGGGGCGGTGACCCGAGCAATTAAAGTAATGATATCAACGGAACCTGTGGTGATGATGATATCATCTGCGACGCATTGGATGCCTCTATTGCGGGCCACCATGTTGGCAATGGCTTCCCTGAGCGGGGCGATGCCTTCCGGGGGTAAGGTCGCATTATAGAAGGGCTTGGATAGAGCCTGTCGCCAGGATCTTTTCCATGCGGCGTCATCGAATTGGCGCGCACTCGGACGACCCAACGAAAATTCAATATCATAATGCGGATCAGCTTTGATCAAAGACTCGGATTTTATCCAGCCTGGCCCTTGAAAATCTTTGGAAGTGAAATCTTGTTTAAGGTTGGGGCTCATAATATCTTTGTTGATAAACGTACCGGACCCCATGCGGCTGACTAAGTAGCCCTCTGCGATCAGCTGTTCATAGGCGGTTAGGGTAACAATTCTGGAAACACCTAGGTCACGGGCTAATATCCGGCTGGACGGCAGGCGCAGATTGCTTAAGGCATGGTTTGCCATAACATGCTGCTTTAAAGCGTTAATCAATTGTGTCCCTAAAGACAGCCTGGACTTTCTATCCAATGTGATATGTAAACTGGTCATATATAATTTCTGAATAAGTGGCTATTTTATATAGCCAGATTATAGGCTATTTGACCCTTAGTTCAAGCGAAACAGGAGTTTATTATGGGAAGAAGCTATGACCTGGAAAGCCGGCCTGCTCATCAGCAGAGGCGGGGGTCTTTCAAGCAGAATGATGACTGGGTCAGAGACCTGATCAAAAGATTACCGCTGGGTTATTTCGCCACGCGTTGGGAAGATCAGCCTTTTGTTCATCCGATGACTTATGTGTATGTGGAAGAGAAGCATTGTATCTATATGCATGGTTCCACGGTCGGACGGCGTAAGGCCAATACGGACCGCCATGAAAAAATGTGTTTTTGTGCCTCGGAGATGGGTAAACTTTTGCCGTCAAATCAGGCTTTACATTTTTCCGCCCAATTTCGCAGCGTCATGGCCTTTGGAGATATTCGCCATGTGGCGGAGGGGGATGAACAAAAAGAGGCTCTTTATGCCCTGATTGATAAATATTTCTCACCTATGAAATTGAATAAAGACTATAGCCCTATTCGGCCAGAAGATCTTAAGAGAACGACCGTTTATGCGTTAGATATATCCACATGGAGTGGTAAGGAGCATTGGGAAATACAGGCAAATATGGATGATCAGGGCTGGCCGGAACTTGAGGGTAAATGGTCGCTTAAAGACTCTTTCCCGATGTCATTTGGAAAAACCCCGCCTCAATAGGCTTCACCGACGGTCACGCCTATATTGGGCGGCGGGATAGCTGCCGAGAATACGGAATTTATCCGTAAAAAACAGTAATTCTTCAAAGGCATGTTTGACACCGGCATCATCGGGGTGGCCTTCTATGTCAGCATAAAATTGGGTTGCGATGAAATCCCCATTTATCTGATAGCTTTCCAATTTGGTCATATTGATGCCGTTGGTGGCAAAGCCGCCCATGATTTTATACAATGCGGCGGGTAGGTTTCGCACTTGAAAGACAAAACTTGTCATCGTCATCTTGTCCGTGGGGAGCGTTGCCAAAGGCTTACGGGCAAGAATAACAAAGCGTGTGGTATTATGATCCGCATCCTCAATATTTTTTTTAAGGCTTTTCAGCCCATAAATTTCGCCGGCAAGAGAAGAGGCAATGGCAGCGACCGTCGGGTCTTGCAATTCTGAAACCAGTTTGGCCGCGCCGGCCGTATCGGAATAGGCCTCTGGTTGCAGTCCCCAGTCCAATAGATTTTTCCGGCATTGGCCAAGGGCCTGTTCGTGGCTACGAACGACTTTGAGGCTAGCCATACTGGCACCGTTTACGGCGAGAAGGTGATGATTAATACGCTGAAAATGTTCGCCAATAATATGTAGGGAAGAATGGGGAATAAGATGATGGATGGCGGCCACACGACCCGCCACAGAATTTTCAATGGGAATCATGGCATATTTGGCGTTACCGTCTTCGACGGCGACGAAAACATCTTCGAAAGTATGGCAGGCCAGTGCGGTCATGTCGGGGAATACGCGGCGACAAGCCAGATTGGAATAGGCCCCGGGCTCACCCTGAAAAGCAATGTTATTCTCTGCATTTGATGTTTTTTGCATTTCTCTACCCTGTCGAATTTTTTGCAGTATTTAGAAATGACCATGGGCTGTCAAATAATTTCAGGAATAACTTGCCATTTTTACCGCTTAATAGCTTAAGAGGTCTTGTGTCAGCCAAAAAACAATTGTAAACAGGTGAATATTAAAAGGGTGAATGCAGTGCGTAGGGTTATTTTGTAACCTTAAGTTATGGCATTCTAGGTAATATTAGACATTTAACCTGCGAGGAAAAACAGTGAATTCCTTTGAGCTGAATAAAATTGCGTTGGCATTGTTATTAACTGTGCTGGTCATATTTGGAATTAGTGACTTAAGTAAGGTCATTTTTAAAGAAGAAGCATTGACATCAAATGCCTACCCCATAATGGTAGAAACCACGAGTGAGACTGCCGCGCCGGTAGAGGTCGTAGAAGGGCCGTCACTTCCAGATTTGCTGGCGGTGGCATCTGTTGACAAGGGGGCGAACGTTTTCAAGAAATGTAAAGCCTGTCATACAACGGATAATGGCGGCAAAAACCTGGTCGGGCCAAATCTGTGGGATATCGTTGGTTATGCTAAAGGTGCCAGAGATGGCTTTGCCTTTTCCAGTGCTTTGACAGCTGTTGGCGGTGAGTGGACATATGAAGATCTTGATGCTTTTTTAAAGAAACCATCCAAGTTTGTGCCAAAAACAAAAATGAGCTTTGCCGGATTGAAAAAGACCTCGGATCGGGCAAATGTAATTTTGTATCTGCGTGCCTTAAGTGATACGCCCGTCGATTTGCCGGCAATTACTGTGCCGCCTGCTGAAGAGGCGCCTGAGGAGACAGAAGATATTTTAGAGGACGCGCTGCCGTCCGAGGTTTTGGAAGAGGCTCCGCAGGAATAGTTTCTGATTTATTGAACACTATCCCTGATTCATTGAACACTATCAAAGGCTGCCTAAAATTGAGGCGGCCTTTTTTATACGTCTATTCGTTTGATGAAGCTTAGGGGAGGTTCTTCAGTCTGAAAACTCACGATGTCGATCACATCCCGCAAGGGATCAATGCTCACCCGCATATGATGGGCATTGGCATGTAAAAGATGCATGTCATCCAACATAAAGCCAACATGGCCGGGGAAAAACGCAATATCACCATGTTGGGGAATATCATCATCTGATAAAATTGTCCCAATCATGTCTGCCTGCAGGTCGCTGTCTCTTGGGGCTGGTATGCCAACAGCCGCCAGGGCAAGCTGAATAAGGCCGGAGCAATCAATGCCAATACTGCTTTTACCGCCCCAAAGATAGGGTGCATATAGGAGTTTCAAGGCTTCGGACACCGGGTCGGTACCAAGATCGTTACTGATGTGGGTGGCATAGATCCAGTTGTTGTCCACCAGTTGTACAAAACCATTCTTCGGGACGTCGTTAATGACAGACACGTCGGACATCATGAAAATTTGGCCAACTGGCTGGGATTTTGGATTTGGTTCGGGAAAAATAAACGTACATAGATTAGTGACATGGTGAGTTGTGGGAAAAATATCCGGACTTAATGCATCAGCGCGGCAATATCCAACATATTTGTCGCGGGCTGCCTGGCCCCACGCCCATCCATCTCGAATCTCATAAACGGTGAAATATTCGCCGTAAAGCAGTTGGGTATGCGTGCCGGACTGCGTATCAGGATGACTATGGAGATTGGTCAGGCCATGGACAAGTTGGTAATCGGTACCGTCACAAAAACTTTTAGCCGTGACGCGTCCTTCGAGAGAGCGGGCGGCCAGATCGCGCCGCGCGGGTGTCATTCTTGGATCCAGTATAAGATCAGACATTGCTTTCTCCCTCATTATTTTTTTGCGGCATTTTTTGTTTTAGGTCGTCAGGCCGCATTATTTTCATTGGTTTTTAGATTGGCCTTTTCCATCGTTTCTGCAAAATCTGTTAAAAATACGGCACCCTTTACCGTACGTTGAATGAGAACATTTCTTTTATCTTTTTCATCTCTCATCCGTTTCGCAAAACCCAAAATACTTAAGGAATCCACAGCTCTGGTAATGACTGGTTTGGAGACATCCAGAGAGCTTGCCAACCCGCGAACCGTATGTGGCCCGGGTTCCAGATATATTCGAAGTAAAAGAGCCAGCTGCCGTGAAGTTAGGTCAGGCCCCTTGGATTTAACCGTATCTGTCAGGGTCTGTAACCATAGCCTTAACCCTTTGTGTCCGCCTAAATCAATATCCATCCGTTAATTCGCTGTCCTTTTTTGTCAAATATTGTTACTAAAAATTGCCGTTAAATATTGCCACTAAATATTGCCTGTATATTCTGTTCTCTGCAACTTATTTTAGTCATTACTTATTATAGGTATTCTTCAAGTAAGCATAGACCGTTCTTAGGCCCATGGCTTCGCCGCCTTGCGGCCGTCCCGGCTGGTTTTTTAGATTCCAGGCAAAAACATCGAAATGAATCCATTTCTCGGGCTTGCTCACAAAATGTTTCAGGAATAATGCCGCTATAATTGCGCCGCCGTATGGGCCGGAGCCGGTATTATTTAAATCGGCGCAGGGCGATTTAAGGTCGGGGGCATAGGGGGCATAAAGCGGCATCCGCCAGATCGGATCATGTTCAGTTTCAGAATGATATACCAGATCGTGGGCAAGCTTGTCGCCATCTGTAAAGAAGGGCACAATGGCGGGGCCCATGGCCACACGGGCGGCACCGGTTAGGGTCGCAAAGTCCAGCATCAGATCAGGATCATCTTCGGATGCCAAAGCAAGGGCATCACATAGAATCAATCGTCCTTCTGCGTCGGTGTTATCTACCTCGACCGTGGTGCCTTTATAGGTTTTGATAATATCTCCAGGCCTGAAAGCGTCGCTGGAAATATTATTCTCCACTGCGGGTATGAGTAGGCGCAGGCGCACATCAAGGCCGGTTTCCATGATCATTTGCGCAAGCCCCAACGTGTGGGCTGCGCCGCCCATATCCTTTTTCATATACCGCATGCCGGAAGACGGTTTTAAATCCAGGCCGCCCGTATCAAAACATACGCCCTTGCCGACCAGGGTTATTTTGGGCGCATCTTCTCGGCCCCATTGCATATCCAGGAGCCGGGGCTGATCTTTGGCCGCGCGCCCTACCGTGTGGATGGCGTTATAACCTTTCAGGAGTAAATCATCACCAAGGGTTTCCGTAAAGTCGGCGTTATGTTCGTCCGCGAGGTCCTTCATAATGGTGGACAAATGACTTGGGCCCATATCGCATGTGGGGGTATTAACCAGATCCCGTACCAGCGTAATCCCGCTGATAATGGCTTCAACTTCCTTCAGGTCATCATCACTTTTGACGATCAATGTGGCGTTACGGGTATTTTTTTTGTCAAGGTAACGATCAAATTTATAGTGAGCCAAAGCCCAGCCAATGGCCATATGCTTAGGGTTATCTGTTGTCTCAAGGCGGTATTTCCCTTCGGGCAGGCTGTTGACCGCCGAGGCAAGACACCAAAGATTACCTTCCTCAGTATTTGCGCTTTCATCACCAAGTCCGATAGCGACGGCGGCCAATTCACCGGCGGCACCTGCGAGCTTAAGAATTTCTCCCTTGCCAGCTTTAAAGTCATTATTCTTTGCCCATCTTTCCTGCATTGGCGGCAGTGATTTAAGCCAGTTTTCAAGACTTTCAACGGGGAGTATATGCAGCGGAATAGCCGTACCACAATCTTCTGTTGTCAGATATTTACCCATTAATGAATGTCCATTACAGATTATAGGTTACAGCTTTGAACGGTAATGTCAGCAAATGACCGCCGTCCGGAGATGAGGGTGAAACGATATTCTTTATTTTGAACAACGACACTATGATAAAGCGGTAGAATGCCATTTACTTCCTGTGTTTCGCCGCCGGGCAATGTAAATTTTGCCGTTATGGGTTTTGACGGGTCAAACCATGCTTCCGGATTGCCGGTTTCATTCAGGGTCGGGCTGCCTTTTCCGGTGATGGTAATAAGGCCACGATAAAAACTGACGCTGCTATCAACAAGTTGTGATACAGGGGTCAGGATGACAATTCTTTTTGCCTGTGTTGGCTCAATACATTTTTCATCTTTTGACATGCCGGCAATCAGGCTGTTCATTCTCGCAGGATTAATGCCATCGGACGCTTTTTGGTTAATGACCAGCAACAGCTCCTGAATTTCACTGTTGGGCAACAGTTTTTGTATTTTATTCAGGGCCGCTTCCGTATTGCCAAGCTCAATGCGCATTTCTTCGAGTTCAGTGGTTTGCAGGGTAAACTTTTCACTGTTATAGGCCATATTGCGCAGGGCTATTTTCTGCCCTGTGTCAAACGCGAAATAACTGCTACCGATGAGGATAGATAGAATAATAATGAACTTGAAAAATGTCCAAAACCTTTGGCTTTGGCGTTTCTGGAGTTCTTTTCTGCGGGCAAGGCCAAGTGACATAATTATACAAAGTTCCCATTGGTTGAATTTATGTGACGGACTTTAAACCAGAACAATGAATTTCTCAATAGGCTGGTTTTCTTTTGTTTGCCTTGTCCGGATTTGTGCCAAATATTCAGAGTTATGTTAAATATTCAGCGCCTGATCCAGATCGGCGATGATATCTGCGATCGCTTCAATACCGACGGACAGGCGGATGACATCCGGGCCGGCACCGGCAGCAATTTGCCCGGCTTCGTCCAATTGACGATGGGTGGTGGACGAGGGGTGAATAATCAGGCTTCGGGTATCACCAATATTGGCCAGATGCTTGAATAGTTTTACGCCTTCGACCATTTTTACCCCGGCATCATAACCATCTGTCAGGCCGAATGTCATGACAGCACCGCCGCCTGCCGGCATATATTTTTGTTGCAGGGCATGGTAAGAATCATCTTGCAGCCCGGCATAAGAGACCCATGCTACCTTGTCATGCCGTTGTAAAAATTGTGCGACATTAAGGGCATTGTCACAATGGCGCTGCATACGCAGGGGCAGGGTTTCAATACCGTTTAGAATATAAAAGGCATTCTGCGGTGACAGACATTGGCCAATATCACGCAGGCTCAAAACGCGGCAGGCAATGGCAAAGGCGATATTGCCCATGGCGGGCCCGAAAACATCGCCGATAACCATACCATGATAGCTGTTACAAGGCGCGCTCAGGGTTTTATATTTGTCACGTATTTCGGGGGCCATCCAGTCGAATTTTCCGCTATCGACAATGACGCCGCCTATGCTGTTGCCTTGCCCGCCAAGAAATTTGGTCAGGCTGTGAACCACAATATCAGCACCATGTTCGATCGGTCTGCACAGATATGGGCTGGCCAGCGTATTATCGACAATCAGGACAATACCCGCCGCGTGGGCGACATCGGCAATGGCAGAAATATCCGTAACCACGCCGCCGGGATTGGCAAGGCTTTCAATAAATATGGCCTTCACATTATCATTGAGCGCCGCTTTGAAGGCGGCCGGTGTGGGATCAACGAAAGTGGTTTTCCAGCCGAATTTCTTAAAACTTTCCCCCATTTGGTTGACAGAACCACCATAAAGCTTATTCGCGGCAAGGATTTCATCGCCCGGTTCCAGCAGAGTATGGAACACGGTAAATTGCGCCGCATGGCCGCTGGAGACTGCCAGTGCCGCCGTGCCGCCCTCAAGAGCCGCAACACGATTTTCCAAAACCGCCACGGTTGGGTTAGTGAGTCGGCTATATATGTTGCCGAACTCAGCTAAATTAAACAGATTTGCGGCCTGCTCCGTGGTGTTAAATTCGAAAGAGGCGGTCTGATAAATTGGTGTCGCGCAAGCGCCTGTGGTAGGGTCAGCCTGCTGCCCGGCATGGATGGCCAATGTTGAAAAGCTATAGTTTTCAGTCATTTGTCTCGTGTCCTTATGTTGTGGCTGTATCAAGGGTCGTAAAAAGCATGTATTTCAAGGGGCTTATAAAGTGGTATTATGATACCATATTTGTAACTATATGAATTTATAGCAATATTTCCCGTTGACATTCAAGAAATTACTGGCATATTGCGCGAGTTTTAGGGTGCGGAAGAATTTGATGGCTGCACTGAATTTGAATAGTAAGGAAAATTAGATGAAAACCTTCTCTGCAACGCCAGCAGATATTGAGAAGAAATGGTTCGTCATTGATGCCGAGGGTATTATCCTTGGTCGTTTGGCTGCTGTCATTGCTACTCGTCTGCGCGGGAAACATAAGCCCTCATATACGCCGCACATGGATGATGGTGACAATATTGTTGTTATTAATGCGGAAAAAGTAAAACTTTCCGGCAAAAAAATGGATGACAAGATCTATTACTGGCATACCGGCCATCCGGGGGGGATCAAGCAACGTTCACCGCGTGATATATTAGAAGGCGATCATGCGGAACGTGTGGTGGTTCAGGCTGTAAAACGGATGCTTCCAAGCGGCCCGCTCGGCAGTGTACAGATGAAAAACTTACGGGTTTTTGTTGGTTCAGAACATACACATGCGGCTCAAAACCCAGAGGTTATTGATGTTGCGGCAATGAATATCAAAAATACAAGGAGTCGGGCATAATGGCTGATGAAAAGAAAACGTTGGAAGATCTGAAAGATATTACTGCGGAAGCTCAGGCTGTTGCTGTTGCCGCGGCGGCGTCTGATCAGGAAACTGGTGAGGTGACGGAAGTTGTTGAGCCAAAAATTGATGCGCAAGGGCGTTCATACGCAACAGGAAAACGTAAAGACGCGGTTGCCCGGGTCTGGATTAAACCTGGTAAAGGTATCATCACGATCAATGGCCGTGATCAAAAAGTTTATTTTGCCCGCCCGACATTGCGCATGGTCGTTAACCAGCCTTTCGATGTGACAGCACGTGTTGGCCAGTTCGATGTTGTTGCGACGGTTAAGGGCGGCGGTCTATCCGGTCAAGCGGGCGCGGTTCGCCATGGTATCTCCAAGGCAATGACATATTTTGAGCCCGGCCTTCGTCCGGCGCTCAAAGTCAATGGCTTCCTGACCCGCGATGCCCGTATCGTTGAACGTAAAAAATACGGTAAAGCCAAAGCCCGTAAGAGCTTCCAGTTCTCAAAGCGTTAAGACGGTTTTACGACAATATTGCAGAAATCAAGGGCTCGTACAGTTTGTACGGGCCTTTTTCTATAGTCAAATATCATTTGTGATTAATAATGAATAAAGAAAATTTTCCTTTGGAAGCGGGGATAATATCTTTTCAAATTGATTTTTTATAATAAAAACAATCTTGACGTGAGTCAATTTTACAATATATAGCTTGTACAAGTGCAACTTATTATTTTGGGGGTTTTCCTTAATGAATCGTTATTTCTTCTCGGCGGTGTTAGGCGCTGTATCAGCGACATTATTTCCAAGTCTCTCCCTTGCAAATGCAGATGAGAATTTATACGGTTCTTATGCGGAGCTTTCGGGCAATTTTTCCACAGGACGCTCGATTGGTCAAGTTGATCTCTTTACGCCGCTTTTGCAAAATGAAGAGAGCCTTTTATTTGTTAACATTCGGGCTCATTTGGATAATCATTCCTCAAGCGAGATTAACTTTGGTCTTGGCCTGCGGAGGATTATTTCAGATAAAGTAATCCTCGGGGGCTATGCTTTTTATGACCGTATGAAAAGTGAACATGGTAATGTTTTTGAGCAGTTGACAGTGGGGGCCGAGGTTAAAGGCGCGCGCTGGACATTACGCGGCAATTATTACAAACCAGAGAGCGGCGCAAAATATACCGGCATTGCGTTTGATACAACACCGTTTCTTGCAGGCCATAATATCTTCTTACCAAGTAATAATAATGAACGTGCTCTGGAGGGCACGGACGGTGAAGTGGGATATGAAGTTTTCTCTGGCCTATCTGCCTTTGCGGGGTTCTCGGGGGTGGGGCGGATTTCGTCTGCGCGTGCCGCTTGGTTCTGCCGCTAAAGATTCCTACAGGCTTTCAGGTTTAAAGGCCCGCATGACTGAACGCGTAGAGCGCGACGTAGATATTGTGACAGGTATACTCAGCTCCGTCCCACTTCTGGAAACAGGGCAGGACTTATACTTTGTTAATAACCTTAAAAGTGGGGACGGTAGTTTTGATAATGCCTTTGCCTCATTGAAGGAAGCACAGAATGCTTCTGATGAGAATGATATCATCTTTGTCTATGCGGGAGATGGTAGCAGCACAGGCTACAACCAAGGCATTGTCCTGCAAAATGGCCAAAGTTTGCTCGGGGAATATAATGGTCTGGGTTTATTTGGGATCCAATTTATTGCCCCGGGAGCAAGACCCCTACTCACCAATACAGCGTCCGATAGTATCATCACCATGGCCAATGACAGTCGTGTGTCGGGATTTCACCTTAGCGGAATGAGCGTTGCCACGGGCGGAATCTATGGCCAGAATGTGAGCGGCAATATTACCGTAAACGACATGATTATTGAAGGCATCGGTGTGAGTGATGTCCCGAATTGGGATATAGAAGGTCGCGGCATATTTTTTAACAACACAGGCCAAACGACCTTGTTCAATATTAGCAATAATGAGATTTATGATTCTAGGCATAGTGGGATAGGCCTTACCACCCAAGACGGGGCCAGTACGGTTTTAATTGAGGATAATAATATCCACGACACCGCAACGGCCATTTTGATTAACAGTGAGAATGATGATGCGACGATTAATATCTTGAATAATAGGCTGAGTAATAATAGATCCCAAGGCATAGGCCTCTATGCTTGTTGCGGAGAAGCGGCCACAACGGCATTGATTCAAGATAATATCATAGTCATAATTTCACATTGATAACAGACGCGTTTAATGTCACATCTAGAGAGGGTTCTGGCGGAGTTGATGTTTCATTAGCGACAGAGCTTGCTTCAACGGTTGTGATTAATAATAATGTTATTACGAATAATGCGCTCCAAGGCGTTAGAGTCGTGGGCTCTGCTTCGAATTCAAATATCACGATCTCTAACAATATGATTTCTGATAATGTGCGAAATGATACCATAGGCCGGGGGATTTTTGTGTGGGATTCTTACGGCACGATAAACATTATCAACAATGAAATCACGGATCACCCCAATGGCATTCACCTTCTAACAAGAGGAAGTCTTCTTGATGTAACGGTCATTGATAATCAGTTAATTCGAAACGATATCGCTATGCAGATTGAGTTGGGGGACGACGCCATAATTAATTTATCCGCTGAGAATAATGCGTTCAGCGAAAATGATATTGGCGTTTCTGTTACAGATTTTGATTTCTCCGGCAGTGGTGGCCCAACAGCAGGCGTAGCTTTGCAGGTCAATATAGATTTTGGCGGCGGCATATTAGGTTCAGTAGGCAACAACAGCTTTATCACCCCCGTGGGCGGCACAGGATTTCTGATTGATCTCGATACCAAGCCCGGCGTTGTTGTCGGCGCGCAACATAATTGGTGGGGACGGGGAAGTGGCCCAACAGGACCAGAGATGGATGTGATTTTTGGCCATATCGACACGAGTAGCCCGCTCGGCACAGCCCCATGATTACGGTGGTCATCAAACAATTAAGTTAATAACAAAACTGCTACAATCGCCCCCGACATTCTTTCGGCGGTACTATGTATCGGATCATCGGTAAGATGAGCATAACGGGCGGTAGTTTGAACCTGAGTATGCACGAGGGGCTTTCCAATCATGGGCAGGTTTTCGGGCATAACAAACTGCCCGGCAAGACGTTGACACATTAAACAATCCCGGCCCCGATAACAGCGACGACTTTATGGGAGCCGCTATCTGCTTCCCTGATGGAATAAGCCTTGAAACGTTAATGGTTGTTTCTGTATCAGATATTCAATTTTAGTCAGATCGTTACCAATATGATATATGATTGTTTTAGACTTGCTTACGCTTATCAATGACAGGGTCTATTTTACGCATTCTGTATTTCTTGCGTTCCAGCTTTTCCGGGTCGATGATGATCGAACGATAGATTTCTACACGATCTCCGTCCTGGACAAGGCTGTCAAGGTCAATAATTTCACCAAAAACACCTATTTTCTGAGTTTTCAAGTCTATTTCGGGGAATTCATTCAATATGCCGGAAGCTGTTATCGCTTCGCTTGCCGTGGCGCCCATAAACAAATCTACGTAGTGCCAGACTTGCCTGATGGAGGTGGCATATGCAATACCAACTTGTATCATAATATTTGGCCTTTAATGAGGTTTTTCATAGAATTTATCACGTCGCCTTCTGTGTTTCCTGGACCATATCCTCAGCTTCTTCGCCAATGCCAATACGCTCATCCAAAAGACGTTTTCCGGCGATGAGGAAACCAAGGGCAATAAAACCGCCGGGCGGCAATACAAACAACAGAAATCCGGCGTAGTCAGGGATGATGACCATTTCCATAAAGGAGAAATTATCACCCAGCAGCAGGGCGGCATTGGCAAATAAGGTTCCGCTGCCAATTACTTCCCGCATCGCACCGAGTGCGACGAGGGCCAGGGTGAAACCCAGCCCCATCATGAGCCCATCATATGTCGATGCCATTACAGAGTTCTTGGAAGCAAAGGCTTCAGCCCGGCCCAAAATGGCGCAATTGGTTACGATTAAGGGAATGAAGAGGCCTAATACCTTATATAATTCATGCAGCCATGCATTCATGGTCATATCAACGATTGTGACGACAGTCGCAATGATCAGGACGAAAACCGGAATGCGGACTTCGGGGGTGACAATGTTGCGGAACAGGGAAACCGTTAACCCGGAAACCACAAGAACAACTATCGTCGCAATCCCCATTCCAAGACCATTTGTCGCGGTTCCGGTGACGGCGAGCAGCGGGCACAGAGCCAGCATTTGACTGAACACAATATTATTGGTCCAGATACCTTCACGGGCATTGGCTTTGTAATCTATCGTCATGACGCGGCTCCTTCTTTCATAACCGTGTTCTTTATAATTGTATTTTCTACAACTACCGGCGTTAAGAGTTTTTCTTTTTGTTGTTCAAAAAAATCCAGGCCTGACTTGACGGCCTTTACAACGGCCCTTGGCGTAATCGTCGCCCCGCTGAATTGACTAAAACGTCCGCCGTCCTTTTTGACATACCATTGGCTCTCAGGTGGCATCCCCAAGGACAGCCCGTCGAAGGCTAATATCCATTTATCTTTGGCTATTTCAATTTTATCGCCTAAACCCGGCGTTTCAGTATGGGATACAATGCGCACACCAAGAATTTTCCCGTCTTGATTCACACCCATAATCGTTTTGATTTCTCCGCTGTATCCGGGGCCGCTGACAGAATAGGCAACGGCTGTCACGATTCCGGCTTTGGTAGCTTGATAAACAGTTATGGGTTCGCCGTCCAGGCCATCGAGGGTAATGATGCTTTTAAGTAAATCGTTATCATGCACTTTTTGTGGGACAACCTGCCCTATTGTGGCTTTAAGGTCTTCCTCCGCCCGCAGTTTGATTGCATCCCGCGTTCCGATATCACCGCTACTCAGTATGGAAGTGGCACCGAGGGTAAATGTACCCAGCAGGATCGCCTGAAAAACAACAGACTTGCGGAACTTTGGCCATTTGTTTGATGACTTTTTACTCATGCTTTTTCCGATAGCTTTATAGGATCGCCTTTTTGGGTGCGTCCGAAAATTCTTGGTCTTACATAGCGGTCAATCAATGGTGTCATCGCATTCATTAACAATATGGCAAATGACATGCCTTCGGGGTAGGCCGCCCAGGTTCTGATGATATAAACCAATAGGCCAAGGCCGATACCAAAGACAATTTGTCCTTTTGGGGACATCGGTGACGTAACGGGGTCTGTGGCAATAAAAAATACAACGAGCATAGTTGCGCCGGAAAACAGATGAACCATCGCATCAGGGTATTGTGAAGGATCAATGATATTGAACAATGTTGCCATAAGCCCGAGGGCGATAATGGTGCTGACAGGAATATACCAGGTCATGATTCGCCCGAATATCAAGAATATGCCGCCGGCGATGAGAAGCAGGGCAGACCCTTCTCCTATGCTGCTGACGGAATTCCCCAATATCCAGTCGGAGGGTATATATTGCCCGGCCATAATCTCGCCCAGAGCTATCCCCTGGCCAAGGTCGGTCTTAATTGTACTTAAGAGAGACGCACTGCTGACGGCATCAAAACTACTGGTGCCAAAAATAATGCCGACACCTTCCATGAATGAGGGGGCTGCGCTACTAAACAGGGGGATAGGCTGCATATATGTTGTCATTTGCAAAGGAAATGAAATCAGCAGGGCCACACGGGCAACCATGGCGGGATTGAAAACATTCTGTCCAAGGCCGCCAAAAACCTGTTTGCCGAGAATAATCGCAATGGCGGCACCGATAACCCCAATCCACCAGGGTGCCCAGGGCGGCAAACTTATCGCCAATAGCCATGCCGTAAGAATGGCGGAGCCATCAAAGGCATACATAGTGATAGAACGCTTTGCCAAAAGCAGGCACATGACTTCAAATATAAAGGCTGAGCCCAAAGTAATGCTGAATAAAATTATCGCAGGCCACCCGAATAGATAAAATCCGTATGCCGTTGCGGGCGTTAAAGCCGCCATCACCAGCAGCATTGACCTTCGAACGCTTTTATTCTTACGCATATAAGGCCCGCTCATGGGTGGTATGTAGGTCATTTAATATCCATTTCGTTATCTGTTCCGTGACCTTTGCCGTCCATTTTGGTCATGGCCGCATTATAGGCTTCCCTGTCAGCACGTTTTTGCTCTAGTGCAAGCAGGGTTTTTTCATCCCGGGAAGCTCTTTTTTGTGCCAGATCTTTCATTCTGTCCTGATTGCGCCTGTCGATATCCTGTTCTTTCAGGCGGCCTTTTGCATGGTTGAAATATTGAACCAGAGGGATGTGTGACGGGCAAACATAATTACATGATCCACAGCTGACACAGTCCCGGACACCAATGGAATCAGCGCCATCCATATCTTCATGCTGAATTCTGGAGGCCATATCCAGAGGGAGCAAGGCAACAGGGCAGACCATGACACAGCTTCCGCAGCCAATGCAGGGCATGACGTCCTGATCTATCGTTTCGGTATCTATTAAGGCCAGAATACCGGATGAGCCTTTAATGATCGGCACATCCAGATTGGGCAGGGGTTGACCCATCATCGGGCCGCCCATTAAAAGCTGCTTGGGCTCACTGGACATGCCCCCACTTAGCGCGATAAGTGATGAAACAGGTGTGCCGATCAGCGTGTCGTAATTGCCGGGTTTATTGATGGCCTGACCGCTTACGGTAACGATGCGGGATATGAGGGGGCGGCCCAGATAGATGGCTTCATAAACGGCGAAAGCTGTGGCCACATTATGGACAACGACACCTAAATCGGCGGTCATGCCTTTAGCAGGGGTTTCTTTTCCCGTTAAGGCCTGAACAAGATGTTTTTCCGATCCCATCGGATAGCGTGCAGGCACATTTACAATATTAATATTGTCATCATTTGCACATTCTTCTTCCATGGCCTTAAAGGCATGGGGTTTATTGGCTTCGATGGCAATTAAGGCTTTTGGTACGTTGAGTGCCTTCATCATTACCCTGATGCCCATAACCGTTTTTTCGGTACGCTCCTGCATAAGGCGGTCATCACAGGTTAGATATGGCTCACATTCTGCCCCATTGATAACAAGCATTTCAAGCTTGTATCGCTGGCCCAGATTAAGTTTTACCGCAGATGGGAAAGTTGCGCCGCCCATGCCAACAATCCCGGATTGAGAAACCCGGTCAGCTATTTCCTGAGATGTGGCCGTTTCTATGTCCAGCGGCTCCGGAAGCGCCGCCCATTCGTTCAATCCATCCGGTTCCAGCGTAAGGGTCAGGACGGGCAATCCGGATGGGTGAGGGGCCGGAAAGTCACCAATGCGCTTAACAATGCCGGAGGTCGGGGCATGCACAGGCGCAGATATCAGACCTTTGCTGGTGGCAATCAATTGTCCCTTTAAAACACGATCACCATGATTGACAATCGGCTCCGCCGGTGCGCCAATATGTTGTTGCAGGGGGATATGCAGGATATCCGGCATCGGTGTCGTGATGATTTCCAGGTCAGCCGTCAGACTTTTGTGTCCGTTAAGTTTTGCGCCGCCTTGAATGTTAAAGATTTCCATTAAAGGTCGCCCCCTTATTATGATTTTCCGGCATTGGCCAGTGCCAGGTCTGCATCGTTTTCTCCACAGTGACCATCCTTAAGGCTCCGGTTGGGCATACATCAATGCAGTCTTCACAAGAGGTGCAAATATCGGAAATAACCGTATGTATTTGCTGAGGGCCGCCAAGGAGGGCGTCTGTAGGGCAAACCTGAAAACATCTTGTGCAGCCAATACATAAATTTTCATCTACAAAAGCCAAGGCTTTTTCCTTATTCTCCATCTTTGAAAGATCGACCTCTACCCCAAGCTTTTCCGCCAGGGCTACGGCCAGAGACTTTCCGCCTGGTGGGCAGAGGGTTACTTCAGCTTCCCCTTTGACAAGACCTTCTGCCGCGGGCGCGCACCCGGGATAGCCGCATTGGCCGCACTGGGTGCCGGGCATCATCTGCTCAATTTCCTCAATAAGAGGATTGCCTTCGACCTTCAGATAACGGGAGGCTATACCAAGGATCGTACCCAGGACAACGCCAAGGGCGGTAAGACTTAAGATTGCTTCAAGCATAATATTCTCAACACTCCTTTCGCTTCTATTGTGTTAATCCGGCAAACCCGAGGAATGCCATGGACAATATTCCGGCTGTGATAAAACCGATCGGTGTTCCAACGAAACTCTTGGAAACGTCCGCCAGGGTGATACGTTCCCGAAGACCCGCAAAAATGACCATGACAAGCGTGAAACCAAGGGCCGAGCCGATGCCGTATAAAAAGCTCTGAATGAAATCATGGGATTCCTGAATATTTAAAAGCGCAACACCAAGGACGGCACAATTTGTTGTAATCAGAGGCAGGAAAATACCCAGGACCTGATACAGCACAGGCGAAATCTTGCGAATGAATATTTCAGTGAATTGCACAACGGCGGCAATAACCAGTATGAAGGTTAAAATTCGAAGAAATTCAACATTAAGCGGGGCAAGGACAAAACGTTCGAGCACCCAGCTTGCCACAGCAGAGAGGGTTAAAACAAAGGTCGTTGCAAAGCCCATTCCAATGGCGGTATCAATCTTGTTGGACACCCCCATAAAGGGGCATAACCCAAGAAACTTAATCAGTATTACATTGTTTACCAATGCTGTCGCGATGATGAGAAGTATATATTCCTGCATCTGTTTTCCTAATATTCTACATATAAATTTGTAATATAGTATGTCTCAATTGTATAAAATCTTTAGCTTAACGGATCGCTAATAATTAGTCTTTTTGGTTCGTTCGGCTCAAATGTAACGCGCTGAAGCATAGCGGGATTAAGATAAACCGTACCTTCCACATCAACGAGCATGGCAAAGCGCACACCCATTTTCTTTGCAATTTTGTGCCAGTCTTCCGGTCCCGCTACCGTAAGTGCGGTTGCTGCGGCATCTGCCAAGGCCCCGTTTTTATCAATTATACTGGTTGATACAATATGCTGAACGGGCATACCGTTCCGGGGATCAATGATATGAGCATATTTTATGCCATCATGCATTCGGAAGCGTTCATAATTGCCGGATGTATAAAGATCCTCCCCATTTGACAGCTCAACTGATGCGATGACCCCCCAATGTACAGGATGTCTGATCCCCACTTTCCATGGCTGCCCGGCGGGATTGCCCATTGTGTTCAGATCGCCGCCCGCATTAATAACCGCATTTTTAATGCCATGCTCTTTCAGGATGATTTCGGCCCTGTCCAGGGCCGCACCTTTGCCAAATCCCCCGAAATCAAACTGGACAGAGGTATTTTTACTGGTAATCATATGGCCGTCTATTTGGACATCATTCATGGAAGGTGACAGCCTGACCAAGGTTTTGACTTCATCAAATGATGGCAGGGATCCTACGGGCAATTCATCGTTATGAAATCCCCAGGTTTCAATCAAACCGCCGATGGCCGGGTTAAACAGGCCATTACTCTGCGCATAAAATTGTTTCGATTGTTTCAGTAACGGTAACAGAAAATCACTGACCTCAGCCCTGTTCCCTAAAGAAATTGCCGTATTTAACCGGGTTAATTCTCCCGGTTTCCACGCGTGCCAGTTTTCATGCATATATTGGAATTCTTCGCCGGCTGCCTTGACGGCGCGGCGGGCGGTATCTTCAGCTATGTCATTGATCGTGAATTTAACCAGGGTGCCAAAAACATAAGCCTCTTCATGATATATTTTTTCCTCAGTTTCACCGCATCCTGATAACAGGGCAATATTGAGTATAATGATCAGCTTTTTGAAATTCATTGACTGACCCCGCTTGGGCAGCTGGTTTCGACCGTTTCAACGGGCGTAATTCTTTTCAGAAAGACGGGCACGACAGATGCGGCAACATGTTTTGAGATATAGAGAAATTTGGAAATGTAAAATCCAAAAGCAAAGCCTATTGCCCCAAAGATCATGGCAGAAATATCACCGCCGCCCAAGGCATCGCCGGAAACAGCACCAATGACAAGTCCCACCAACGGCATTAAATAGATGAGGGCGGAAACTTTCAATATGGTGGTGTTATAGATGCCAACTTCAATTTTATCGCCGATAACACCATCAAAATTATTATTCATCTTAAGGGGGCCGATATCCTTATTGAAGTAACCGGAAATAACTTTCGTGCCGCAGCCCTTTGCCATGCTACAGCCGCCGCAAGCGGATTGATTGTCAGATTCAACCCAAACTGAGTTTCCCTTTGCGGCAACAACACGCACTATCCCGCAGACCATACTGTCCTGAAGATTTTGTATATTAGCTTGTGTTGGCTCTATTGTCATTTCTGGTTACTTTCTGGAATATGTGAACGCTAAATGACGCGTTTATCATATCCGGTATCTTCGGATTGAAGGGCCAGCGGGTCTGTGCCGCGCTTGCGAAGCCAGGAGAATACGGGCGGAACACGTTCTGCCAAGGATTCAACTATAATGTCGATGAAGGTCGGCCCGTTATAAGCGAAGGCCTCATCCAAAGCGGCTTCTAGTTCATCTATATTCTGCACACGCACCGCCTTAATACCAAAGGCTTCTGCGAGTTTATGGCCTTGCGTGACATTGAAGTCCACAGAAAAACAGTCATTGCTGCCTGAACCCTGCAAACGGTGAAGTCCTTTGATCCAGCCGAAGCAGGCATTATTGAAATGCAGCAATATTGCGGGACAGTTAAGCCTTGCCAGTGTTTCCAGTTCACCGGCGGTCATGCCAAGGGAACCATCACCAAAAAGCCCGATAGGGCGTTTTTCCGGTTCAGCTTTCCAGGCACCAACAACGGCTGGAATAGCATAGCCAAGCCCACCAAATGCCCGTGGTATAATAAAACGGGACCGTGAATCGCCAAGACGCAGGAAGCGTGTCATATAGGGGGTTGGTGTACCCGCATCTGACATGATATTAACCGGTGCGGTAATTCTGTCATTCAGCGCCTTTACGATTGGTTCCGGACGAAGGGGAAGGCTCCTGTCGTGGAAAAGTGGTTCGGCACCTTCCCAGAAAGTCTTGCGCCAGCTGTTTAATGTCTCGATCCAGGGTGTGTTTTTCTTTGGATCTGTGTTGTCGAGGCGCATGAGCTCTATCAGAACCAGCCTTACATCACCGGCAACAGATAATACATTCTGGGTATTGTTGGATAAAACTTCGGAATCTATATCCACCTGCACCACCTGGCGATCAGGGTTTTGGCTGGGAAATGTATAACCGATTGTGACAACAGATCCAATTTTGGAACCGAGATAGATAACCAGATCTGCCTCTTCTAATGCTCTGTTGGCATGGGGGTGATACCCATTATCACCAATAACGCCGATGGCAAGGGGGTGGTTATCAGGGATGGCACCTTGCCCGGTGATTGTGTTGACCACCGGAATGTTCATCTGTTCTGCCAGGCTGGTTAATTCACTTTGGGCTGCGGAGCGATTCACGCCGCCGCCGGCAACGATCAGCGGTTTTTGCGCATTATTAATCAGGGCAAGAATTTTTTCCAATTCACTGGGCGGCGCTACCGTCGGAATAGCGGGAAAACGTCCGCAGACTTCTTCCACATGCAATGAAACGGTATCAAGGTCAACATCGGCGTCTAACATATCTTCGGGAACGATAACATGGACAGCGCCCGGTTTGCCGGTTGTGGCAATACGAAAAGCGCGGCGGATGATCTCCGGCAGTTTCTGAGGTGATTTGACCTGAATCGATGCCTTTGTGATAGGATCAAACAGGCTCACATTATCAAGCTCTGTCAGCATACCGCGGCCTTCACCCGTCAAAGGAATGTCAATCGTAAATAATATTACCGGAACCGAAGAGGCATTTGATTCAGCCAAGGGGGGCAGGGAATACATGGCACCGGCACCGGACGGGGCTTCAAATATCCCGACTTTATTTGAAATGCGGGCATAGCCATCCGCCATGTAACCGGCACTGCGCTCATCCCGTGCCATGACGTGTTTTATTTTGCCATCAGAACGGGCGAGGGCGGTGTATAATGGAACATTGGTATCACCGGGAACGCCGAAAATAGTATCGACACCATAATCGGCGAGCATTTTCACTAGAATATCTGAACCAAGCACTTTTTCTTACTCCATAAAATTAAATAATATTTATTAAACGTGTCGTATTATGACATTAGTTTGATGATGTATCAGGCGCCATTTCGCCCACACCATTGTTGCTCTGTTTTAAAATAACAGGGCGTCCGCCCCGGCGGGCGATCATACTTGCCCTGTATTTGTATGTTTCTCTTTCCGGAACACAGGCATTAACGGGACAGGCCCATTTACAGCGGGCAGTTTCGAAATAGCCTTCACAGTCAACACACAGATCAACGTCGATTACATATTGATCTGCCTCTGGTCTGATAGCCTGAACGGGACATTCCATCTCACAAGCACTGCAATTAATACATTCAGCCGTAATCATATGAGACATAATTAAATTACCTTTTGCTCAAAAACGCCGCGTAAACCAGCTTTTGATACGCGTTTCTCAATGGCAGGAATATCGGTGGTATAGAGGCCTTTATCCCTCATGCGATTAAAATAGACAGAACCGGAAAAGGTATATTTCTTGCCCATGCCGGCTTCTGTTTGCATTTCTTCACGTACATTGGTTATGGCATCACCAACGGCAAGACTGTGCGGTAAAGTCAGAAGTTCTTTACCCGCCGCCGCGCGTACCGCGTTATGCCCGGCTAACGCGCCGGTTACCATGGCTTCGGTATGGCCGACCAACAGGCCCGCTTTTTCACCGCCGCAGAAAAGATTGTCTATATGACCCGTTACCCGCATGGCATCATCCCGGGGAGACATATCAGCAAAGCGCATGGAATTACCCAATGTACCGGCATAGGGGTCCACATATTTTACCTCCTCGAGGCCGGGGAGCTGCTGTAATTGATGCAGGGGTATGAAAGGCGTCATCAGTTTTACGTGACCTGTATCCAGAAGAATGACATTTTCGGCATATTCTTTCAGGGCATATTGGGCGCAGGCTTTTGAGCCAAGCTTGTCATTGTCAATCATATGCTCCGGCAGGGGAACCATAGCGAGGCCGGTTCTTTCCAGTTCTTCAAGAATTTCATGGGAGATGGTATCTTTGCCCAGCTTGCAGGACCCGCTCATGGCCCCTGCGGTACCGTTCGGTTTTCTCCCCGTCTTTTCGACAATGCCGCAGGCTCCGGCAATACTCACCCGAGGGCCGAAAGTCGGGCAGCGAATGACACACATAACGCAGCCATTACCATTGTCCGTACAAAGCGTTTGTGCGCCGCAGCTACCTGTTGTGTCTATGAAAATATCGCCTTCGACACTTGTGCCATTCTCAAGCTCTACAGATTGAATTGATCCATTGCCGGTTTCCACACTGACAATCCGGCTGAATAACCAGATCTCCACGCCATGTTTTAGCAGGCAACGCCTAACCGCAGGCTCAATCTTCGCCACATCATATATCGAAGCATGCTTATGACCCGGGAATTCCATATTTACATGGCGGGAGGTTTCATCGCAGACCTTGAACAGATGACCGGCGCCAAGCGCGATCATTTCCTCTGTTGCTGCGAAACGACCATTGTTGCGCATGATACCGCCAACGAGTCCTGTTCCCAGCAGGCTATCTGTTCTTTCCAGAAGAATAACCTCCTCTGCACCCGCCAGACGAGCCGTCAACGCCGCTGAAGATCCAGCCCAACCGCCTCCAATAACTACGACACGCTTACCCATTGTAGTCTCCTTAGTATGAATAGAATTCAAATCAGCATATCAAAACATATATCGTCCCGAAGGATTCGTGATGTTTGACCCGTTATTCACTGCACCTATCAGACATTATGTCCATATGTCTATTAGGCTTATTCTGCCAGAGAAAGAGGTTTCTGATCGCCCCATTCTCTGCTAATCTTTCAATATTGTATACAGTATACAATATTGGTTCTCTTGTCAATGTTATCTGTCGCCCTTTACGCGCGCCCAGATTAACCCAATTCACTCAAATGAGCGGCTAGTGCTTTTGCCACCAACAAGGGGTGCGAGATGTGACTGCCATGTGCGCCGCCGGCTATTGGGGCTATTTTTGCAGCGGGTAAGATTTCGCTGAATTTTTTGGTAACCTCTTTATACGTCGGAAGGGATTCTGTTCCTGTTGCGTATGTGATACGATTTGGGTAGTCTTTTAATCCGGTAATATCTATGGCAAGTCTTTCGGGATCACGCGATTGGTCAAGCCAGGTATCGACATTAGACAAAATTGTGTGGCGACCGGCATCATCGAAAACTTTGCTCCAGCTATCTTCCCCAAAAGCGACCTTTTCAACAAATAGTCTTGCGCCCTGTTCTATTTCGCCCTGCATAATCAATTGTGCTGACTTTTTCATCAAGCCGGCACTATCTGCCTTCAAGGCATTTAATTTTTCATTTCCCGCCAATAAAGAGAATAGGGGAGGCTCAAGGACAAACAGGCTTAGCGTTGATTGAGGGGCCGTGATGGCAAGATCAATGGCAATATTGGCACCGTATGAATGCCCGACAATATGGGCGGGTCCAAGGTTTAGCTCTTTCATTAAATCAAGGGCGTCTTGTACATCTTCACTAAGGTGACCTTGTCCTGGCATATCCGTGCTGGCACTATGGCCTCTGCGATCATATGTTATGGCCCGACAATCAGGGCCTAACTGCGCTGTGACACCATCCCAGCTATGGTGATCATCCCACGAGCCATGAATGAAAAGAATGGGCTCACCTGTGCCGTGGTCGGTATAGGCGAGTTCTACATCCCCTGTTTTTATGCGGCGTAGGTATGAAGTTTCTGTTGATAAAGTCATATATTCTCTCTTAATTTAAAAACAATTTAATTTCTTATGGCATATGGGGGCATATCAACCCACATATCAGAGGAAAAGGCGTTATCAGCTATCAAATAAAAAAATATTGGGAAGTATATCCAGAATATTATTAACAGCAGGTAACTTTTTTCTCTCAACTATGAGAGAAAGCGGGATATGATGCGTCAGACTTTTTCATCCAATTCAAAAATGCCCGTAATTTCCACTGTCGATCCCCCTGGGAGCGAGCTACATCCTATTGCGGCGCGCGTATGATGCCCTTTTTCCCCAAAGCATTTTGTAATAATATTCGTTGCCCCGTTCGCGATCGCTGCGTGATCATTAAAGTCAGTCCCGGAATTTATATAGACAGATATATTGAGACAGTTTCTGACCCTGTCCAGATTGCCGTTACAGGCCTCTTTGACTTGATATAATAAATTTAAGGCACAGATCTCTGCGCCCTTTACGGCTTGATCCAATGTCACGTCATTGTCAACTGCCCCGCGATATTTCAGCTCACCATTCCACTTACAGATTTGACCTGAAAAGAAAACGATGGAACCGGCTTGTTTGTAGGGGATATAGTTTGATCCGGGCGCGCTGCTATCTGGCAAGGCTAATCCCATTTTCTCAAGTTCTTTTTCGGCTATTGATAACATTGATGACCTGTATTTCTGCAATTATTGACATACTATTGTCTACAGTATACAATTTGTAAAAAATATGTCAATGTGCATTTCCTTGATTTTTCTGTTGAGAACTTTTGATAAAAAATATGTTTTTCTGCTATATGTATCAAATAGTTAAAGATTCGCGGTTTCTATAATTTTAAAGACAAAAATGATTTTTTAAGAACAAAGAGGTACGATAAAGTGGATAACTTTGGGCTGGATATTCTTGATCAGATGCATTGGGGAATCATATTGATGGGGATGGTCGCCGTTTTTGTCGGATCGGTAATACAGGGCTCTACAGGGCTCGGCTTTGGTATGGTTGCGGCCCCTATATTGTTGATTATGAATCCTGTGTTTGTGCCCGGCCCGCTCCTTGTTCTGGCAATGTGCGTTTCTTTGTTAATGGTTTTTCGGGAATGGGGGAATATTAATTTTACCGGTCTTTCCATGGCTCTTGGGGGCCGGGTACCAGGCACGATACTTGCTGCCGTAACATTTTCGGCTATCCCTATTGCGTTCTATGGGATTGTTTTCGGCGTGATGATATTGGCTGCCGTCGTCTTGAGCGTGACCAGATGGCATTTTGTTTCATCCAGCAGAAATTTAGTTATCGCCGGTTTTGCGTCCGGTTTTATGGGTACATTGACATCCGTTGGGGCGCCGCCAATGGCTTTGGCTTATCAGAATGAAGCGGCAGCCGTTATCCGATCGACCATGGCGGCTTTTTTTACCATTGGCGCCGTTATATCCATCGGTGCGCTTTTCATGATAGGGGGTTTTTCAAGTGATCATCTATTTGTCAGTGCCGTCTTTATTCCGCCTCTGTTAATCGGTTTTCGGGTCTCTGGCCTTGTGGTTAAGAGGCTTAATAAAAAGGCTGTACGATTATTCATGTTATCCTTATCAGCTCTTTCCGCCGTCGCGTTGATTGTAAGGTCGGTATTCGCGCTGAGTTAAAGAATTCTGTTTTTTCAGGGAAGGAAAGGCATCTGTTTGGCGGCATTAATCTTTGATATGATTGGTCAGATGAATTGGTTCAGCTTGCTTCTGGCCATGGCAGCTGTATTTACTGGTGCCTTTATCAAGGGGACAACAGGCTTTGGCTTTGGCATGGTTGCCGCGCCGGTTATGATGATCATAGATCCTGTTTTTGTGCCCGGGCCACTTCTTGTTCTGGCCATGATGGTATCAATGTTGATCCTTGTTAAGGAATGGCGGAATATAGATGTCAGGGGGCTGTCGGTGGCTCTTAGTGGTCGCATTATGGGCACATTTCTGGCGGCGGTGACTATTTCGGCAATTCCGCTTGCTTTATATGGCATTATTTTTGGCATTTTGGTTTTAGGGGCGGTTATGCTGAGCGCCACCAGATGGCATTTTGCATCCTCAGTCAGGAATTTGATTATGGGCGGTGTGGCCTCTGGCTTTATGGGCACATTGACATCTATTGGCGCACCGCCCATTGCGTTGGTTTATCAGCATGAAACGGTCGCGGTTATAAGATCAACTCTTGCCGCTTTTTTCATGTTCGGCACAGCTATTTCTATCGGGGCGTTGTTTCTTTTTGGAAAATTCTCAATAGATCATTTATTTATCAGCATCCTATTCATTCCCCCCTTGCTGCTGGGGCTTTGGGCTTCAAACGCAATTGTTGCGAAAATAAACATGACACTAATGCGTTATGCCATATTATCTTTATCCGGCATTTCTTCAATCGTATTAATTATCCGATCGGCTATAGCCCTCAGCTAATGCTCTTATGTTTTAATGAAAGCCTGTTACGGAACCACCGTCTACGCGTATAACAGATCCGTTGATGAAGCTTGACCGGGCACTGCAAATAAAGGTCACAACATCGGCAAATTCATCAGCTTTCCCCAAGCGACCCAAAGGATTGGCTTTGGCATCCGCGGCGCGAACAACGTCCACTTCTTTGCCTTCCAGCTTGGCGGCCCATTCTGCGAATCGCCCATAGGCGGGGGTGTCAAACTGGCCCGGAATAATGACATTGACCAGAACATCGGGGGCCAATTCCAAAGCTAGTGACCTGGCCGCTGCCGAAACGCCGCTTCTGAATACAGATGACAGGGCAAGTTCGGGCGTTGCCTCGACAATGGAACGGGCTGTGATAAATATCATACGTCCTGAGAGGGATTTTTTTAGATGGGGCGCCGCCGCGCTTGCCGCTTCCAGGGCCGGCCGGAGCATTATGTCATAGGCCTTGTCACGGGCTTCGGATGTAACGTCAAGCAGTCCGCCGGGCGATCCGCCGCCTGTGTTTATAACAATGATATCAAGTCCCCCGAGAGCCTTGGCAGCATCATTGACAAGCCGTTCGGCCCCCCCCCGAATTGTCATGTCCCCCGTGACGGCAAGTTTTGCCCCGCAGCTTGCCACAGCCTTTGCCGCCCGGTCAGAATCTCTGCCTGAGATAGCTACTATGGCACCTTCAGCAGCCAATTGATTTGCGATGGCAAGGCCCAGCCCCGAAGTGGAACCGAGTATAAGTGCTCTTTTGCCTGTTAATCCAAGATCCATATCACGCCAACATAATAGCTAAAATTGTGATGGCTAGAAAACCCAGAAGCACCGGCACTAGGTTCCGGCGTACCAGATCAACGGGGGAAACATTGGCGATGCCGGCATCCGCACAGGCGCCAAACGCCCAGGCTACCATTGTACCGCCGCCAGTGAAAATGGTCACCACCTGGCCAAGGGCAGCGAGTACGGCAACGTTAAGACTGGCACCGCTGGCCAGGGCGCCCGATAAGGAACCAACTAGGGGTAGCCCTGAAAAACCGGAACCATCCATGCCGGTCAGCAAGCCAATTAATGTGATACCAAAGGTGAGTAGCCAGCCGGAATCAGACAAATGCTGGCCAATATAATGTCCTAGGTCAAATAGAACGCCGGGGCTGCCTTCGCCGATGACGCTTCCTGCATGTTCAGGGTTACCCAGAAAGAAGAAGCCGGCAATAGGAAGAATCGGGGCAAAAATCTTAACGGAAAAAAAGAAACCATCACGGATATAATCGCCGACAACATCTAACGCACCCTGACCGTGGGAGGCAAAGGTCGAGAAAACCATGAGCACCAATGCCGTTCCGCCCAATAATGCGGTTGCCGCCCCGCCTCTTATGGCCTGCTCAGGCTGGAATAGACCGCGATATATCATAAGCCCGGCAATGCTGATCAGGATCACAGGCACCATAATGGCAAAAAGCTTGGCATAAGGTTTTTCTTCGTTTTGTTCAGGGCCTGCGAGGGTATTATCTTTTGTGGGCACATCTTCAGGACTGACCGGATCGCAGGTGAGGACGCCTGAACGCATGTCCCGCCGTATGGTATAAATGGCCGCCGAAAAGGCAACCATGCCGCATACCAGTGAAAAAAGAATGGTATAGGGCAACAGCTCATTGGTTTCTATGCCAGCGGCCCCCGCGGTTAACCTTGTTGCGCCCTGAATAACAGGGTCAGCGGAAAGGGCCATACCATGACCGGACAGATTGACCGCTACCGCTCCGGCCATAGCCGGCAAGCCCACGCGAACCGCAACCGGAATAAGAATTGTTCCCACCAGTGCCACAGCAGGTGTGGGCCAGAAAAATACCGCTGCAACATACATTGACGCGGCGAGAACAAAGAAAGCCGAACGTGGTCCAATCATCAAATTCTTCATAGGCTCGACCATAATTTTCGCGGCCCCCTGCGTTTGCAGAGCTTTTAACATTGCCGCCATCATGGCAATAACAAGCATAATATCAAAAAGCTCGCTGCCCGCATTCAAGAGGGCCTTAAAGACCACCTGAACAGCAAAAATTATCATATTGAGCAGGCCGTCACCCGCTTGATAGGAGGTCAGGCCCACAAGAAATGTCCCAAGGATTGAGGGAATTATGACGCCTTTACGATAACCAATGGAGACAAAAATAGAGAGGACCACAAATAAGAAAATCCAGTGAGAGGCCGTAAAATTAATTTGTTCCATGTTTTCCCTATAATATATCTTGAAGCAGATTATTCGATTGCCATATGGCCTGATGCTGCCTACTTAATGTTGTTTATTTTTAATATGATATAGTGTGCAATAAGCGTAGTTTAAATTGTATACAGTATACATCAAATATGATATGCTAAGTCAAGTTATTATTTGATATAATTTTAAGGGTGAATGAATATTGAAAGATTTTAAAACAGTAACATGGTCAGACGTAGGTGAAAAGCACGAATCTTTAAATGACAGAATTTATAAAGCCCTGCGGGAGGCAATATTTCGCGGGGATTATAAGCCTGGGGAGAGACTCACAGAGCCTGCGCTTGCAACTTTATTCGGCGTTTCCAGAAACCCAATTCGTGAAGTACTACGCAAACTCCAGAGTGAGGGGATTGTGGAAATTCCGCCCCGAAAGAGTGCGCGTGTGGCGGTATATACGATTGAGGAAATTAAAGAAATAATAGAACTCAGGGCAGAACTTGAAGGGTTGAGCGCTCAATTTTCCGCGGGTCGCTTAACCGATGAGACTTATGACCATTTTCAGAAATTACTTATTGATGGAAAAAAGGCTGAACAGAATAATGATCTTGTAAAATTAGCGCAGTATAATGAAGAGTTTCATGCTTTGTTGTTCAGTTCTGGTCAAAATCGTTTTCTGGTGGATTATATTGCCACGCTTCGTGAGCGGACATTATGGCTGTTTGAAAAAGTCAAAGGCGACCGCAGCCTTGCGTCCTGGAATGAGCATGTTGCCGTGCTTGAGGCAATCATGGCCTCTGATAAAAAACTTGCGGCCTTGCTTAATGCCCGTCATGTCAGAAAAATCGGGGACGAAGTCTTAAAAGTGATCAGTGAGGACAATAGCAAAAGCTGAAATGGTTTAGGTTAAAATTGATCCGTTAAAGCATTTTCTTGATATATATGATCGGGCCGTTTTGCTCACTGTTTTTCTGGTAGAGTGCTAGGGGAAGCCCCGCCGCATTGGACAGCTTTGTGGTTTAGTTAAGCTCTAGAGTGGTTTGTGAAGAGATTGACGCAAAATAAAGCCCTCTTTTTTGTCAAAATGCAATTCAAGATAAGGGGGGGGGTAAAGAGGCCAGACTTTATGGCACGCGCCTATTCACAAGATTTATGGGGCCTTATTGATGCCGTCGCTTTGGAGAGCATGCGCCGCCCTGCGGTGGCTTGTTGATTTGGTGTCAGGCCCCCTAGTTTGATGTCAGGAATTCCTTGATGCTGCCTGATTGGCTTTTATTGATAATATGGCCTCTAGCTATGCTTGGCGCGAGAAGGGCATATCTCTTTTGATCAAGGCATCTTTTCAAGGTATGGCGGCAGGTCACTGGACTGCTCACTAGGCCGGTTCTCTGGGCTTTCATGGGCCTATTCACTTGGCCTATTCACTTGGTATTCACTGGCATACCATGACTTTCCTGGCTGTTCTCAAGCAGGATTACATTACAGCTCCTTGTATTTTGATGGCCCCGTGAAGGGTGAACGGTTCCTGAGTTTTTTTGTTCCCATATCCACCTGATTTTAATCTCATGGAACGGGTCTTTGGTAAGCTCAAACGTCTGCTTCGAAGGGCGGAAGAGAGGACAAAGGCAGTCACATAGAGGTGAACTGACGCATGGCTTGACCAGTCCCCATCACAGGAATAGGCTCATTATCTCAAAAATCAGGATATGCGTGAACCTGTTGACAAACTACGCTAAGCCTGTTGTTTAATGCTATGCGGCTTCTTTTATTACATCAGAGGCATGTCACCGTTTTCTCTTTGAATAGAGGTTTCGCCGATAGGGTTCTTTATTAAGCAAAGTATTTTCGTAGAATCGTAGCGCGCTATGATCATTCGGCACAGCATTTATTCGGATAATTCTCTACGGCCCACTTGTGCATAAAGGGTTGTTTTTAATGACGCCCTTTTTTAGCGATAGATGTCATATAATAAAAAAAAGCCCCGATAAAAATATCGGGGCTTTTCTAAATTGAGAAGAACGGGGGTTACCCATTCAAATTTGCTATATGCGATACTTTAGAAGTCGAAGCCAACTTTCGCATAATAGTAACCACCAAGAATACCAAATGGGGCTGTTGTCGGATATGTGGATCCAAGAATGAACTCCCAAGGGTTCTCATCAGGGAAGTTGTTGAAGAGATTATCGACGCCGACAACCAATTCAACTTGATCCGTCACATTATAAGCGGCTTGAACATCAATTGTGACTTCTCCTCCGGCATCAACTCTAAGGCCAGCGGCATTCACATGCAAGTCCGTGTATGAACTATGGTAGTTCGTCCGGATGTGCGCGCGCCAGGTATCAGCAACATGTTTCAGTGTCAGGTTACCCTTAAACTTAGGATTATTTTCTTCCAACTGAATGATACGTGCTTCACTTAAGTTATTGCCACTTTGAGCGAGGTCTACCTCTGTATCTGTCCAGTTACCGGCCAGAACCAACTCAGTGCTGCCGTCATCTGTGATATCCAGAGGAACGGTTGCAACCACATCAATACCTTGCGTTTTGGTGGCAAAGTTATTGGTAAAGAAACGGAAGTTTGTAAGGCCAGACGCTGCGCCAATTCCCCCAGCAACAAGAGCGGCCCTTTGCTCATCTGACAGTTCGAAACTGGCTGACTGTGTCAGACGATCAGCCATCGTAATGCGATAGTAATCGACCGTGATGTCAATCAGGTCACTGTTATAGACAAAACCAACAGAAAGACTTTTTGAGGTTTCCGGTGTTAGCGGTGTAGCGCCAACGTCTATAGCAACCGGGGTTGTCGCCGGAATAAGGCCTGATTCAATGAGGGTGCCCGCGGAATTAATTTCAGTTGTAAGCGCACTGAAATTTTGTTGGCCAGGTGTTGGTGCATGGAAGCCCGTGGAGTAACTTGCCCGAACACCTAATTCGTCAGTGATATGATAAAGACCCGTTACTTTGTACGTCGCTTTGCTGCCCATGTCTGTGAAGTCTTCGTAACGAACCGCGGCACCAAGAATCAGATTATCTGTAACATCGGCTTCCAGGTCAAGATAGAAAGCAATGTTGCTACGGGAGAAGTCACCGGCAATTTGCGGAGAGAATCCCGGGAAGGCTTCTTGACCAATCAGGAAGCCCTGATCTTCCAGAACACCTACTTGCCAGGACTCAGGCGCGCCTGCAACGATTGTGAATGTCTCCTTATGCCATTCAAAACCACCGGCAACGTTCAAGGGAGAGGCCAGACCGTCAATATCCAGAGGATATGAAAGATCAACATTTATGCTGGCTTCGGTCTGAATTCTGTCACCAAGATTATCAAATGTTGTTGGTGAAAGCGATCCCATGCTCGGGTTTGGTACATTGCTCGCGAAAGGCGAAAGAAGACTACGACCACCATTCATGCTAAAGTCATATGTCATACCATTTTCCATGTCACCGCGCAGACCAGCTGCAGCGGACATGTCAGTCACTTTGGTGCCAAAGAATGGCGTGTAACCACCTGGGAAGTCTTCAAGGAAGGAATAGCAATTTGGATCAGCAAAGATGGCCGCAAGACGGGCATCGGCACCTGCCGAACCAACAGCAATTGGGTCATTCACTTCACCTGTACCACCAAAATCAATGCCGCCGTCACAGTTCATGCCATCATCAGGCGTCATATCACCAATGAGATAGCTTCTACCATCTCCGTCTATATCCGTAAACACACCGGCGCGTTCAGTTGGATTACGATAGAAGAAGTCACCGGATGTTGTTCTTTCGGAATATCCACCGAAAAAGTAAAACTCGCTACTCTCGCCTGCGGCAGCGGCCATATTAACATATAGTTTCAAATCATCATCGATTTGTGGATTTCCCAAACGTGTCGCAGGTGCTGGGACAGCCGTGTTGCCAGCATCGATCAATGCCTGAGCATCGCCACGCTGGGCAGAACGTAGGGTCGGGTTGCTTTCTCTAAACTCCGCACTGAATCTGACGAAGCCATCGTCGCCAAGAGGCATACCATATGTGGCACCAATTTGATAAGTTCCGCCGTCACCTTCATAAGTGCTGCCGTATGTGGCTTCGATTCTGCCGCCTTCAGCGCTGTCATTCATGACAAAATTCATCACGCCTGCGATGGCATCGGAGCCATATTGAGCCGCCGCACCATCACGCAATACCTGTACTTGTTTTAGAGCAATTGCCGGTATGGAAGAAATGTCCGGCCCTTGTGAACCGTCTGAAATACCACCGGAGAAAGTGGGAATATCTGCCGCGCGGTGGCGACGCTTGCCATTTACCAAGATCAATACATGGTCAGGGGACAGGCCGCGCATACTCGCTGGGCGAATACTGCTGGATGTGCCGCTAAGTGGGTTATCATTTACATTGATGGAGGGAACAGATGTTCTCAACAAATTTGAAATGTCGACATTTCCCTGGCTTTTGAGGCTGTCCACAGGAATGATGTCAACGGGGACGGGGACATCTGAAGCAGATCTGCCGGGCCGGCGTGAACCGGTAATCGTTATTTCTTCAATAACGTCCAAAGTGTCTGCTGCTTCCGTGTTATCCTGTGCATATACAGCTTGGCTGGACATAGCAGTCCCGGCCATCAGTAACATTAAGGAAAGGTTGATTTTCTTCCCAGCTTTGGGGCTGGCAAGCGTAGATGTATCTGTGCTTTTATGGTTGATGATCGACATAGTAGACGAACTCCCTAAGGTTTATGTTTAAATATACTTGAATATTAATTAACCACATTGCCTCTGAGTAACAATTTTGATGTTGTTAATCGATATTCTTTTAAAGTATAGGCTTCCCCCGTATCCCAGGTTTTTACCTGTAGATTCTTTGCATACTGTATACAATTTACCATAATGTCAATTGATTATCGTATGTCGTAAAAAATATTATAATTGTAATACTCCTAAAATTCAATAATGCTTTTCTCAAAAAACTTACTGATAACACTTGGTTACTGGTGGTATGGGCGATAATAATTAATTTTTTGGTAATTTTTGATAAATTATCTATCCAATAAAATTTTGATAAATTATCTATCCAATAAAATATTGTGTGCCGTAATTGTGCGGAGCATTTTAATAAGGGGAATATAGGAAGGCCCTCACTGACATTAAATTTAAGCCAGAAATTTAAGCCAGAAATTTAAGCCAGAAATTTAAGCCAGAAATTTAAGCCAGAAATTTAAGCCAGAAATTTAAGCCAGAAATTTAAGCCAGAAATTTAAGCCAGAAATTTAAGCCAGAAATTTAAGC